>JAABUS010000510.1_pt1 | contig 97920 bp, 95 predicted proteins | sample 5560161 | NCBI WGS metagenome assembly JAABUS01 (sample SAMN10711885, study PRJNA513376) | rock metagenome | isolation source: Antarctica rocks | place: Antarctica: Victoria Land, Trio Nunatak nord | collected 2016-01-04
ACGGCACCGGAGTGTTCGTCGCTGCGACTAAACTCTTTGGCGCTTGTCGCTGCATGGAACCTGGCGTCGAGGTCGCGCCAATGGTCACCGTTGCGGTCGGCACGTTGGTTGGGGCGATCACCTCGGTCGGGATGACTGGCACGTCGGTCGGGATGACTGGCACGTCGGTCGGGATGACTGGCACGTCGGTCGGGATGACTGGCACGTCGGTCGGGATGACTGGCACGTCGGTCGGGATGACTGGCACGTCGGTGGGATCGGTTACTTGAGGCGGAGCCTGCTCCTGTTGCGGGTCTGTTGGCACGTCAGCTCCCACTACAGGCGCTTCCTGACTGCTTCCTTCAGGAGTTGCAGGGTCGCTGGACTGCCGTGCTGTCACGATCGGGACCAGCAACTGGCTGATCAGGATCGCCATGATAATCCAGGTTCCCAACAACGGAATATGTTTCTTCATTGGTCTTTCTCCCCGGTGTAACGTGTTATCGCGGTGGTAGCCGATGATTTGGTGACGGCTTCTATAGAGCGGGGCCGTCGTTCAGGTCGGCTTTTCGCGGGCAAGAGAACTACGACGGGCCAAAATTGGAAAAGCACCCCATCACTATATGACGGTCATAGTACTTTCGTCAATCAATGTCGCGCGAAGATAAATACGCACTAGTTCGTATCGTTGCATGAATGTAGGAATAGCCTATGACCAGAATTTTTTCTGGTGCCGAGACGAATTATCAAGAGGCAACATTGGGTAAGTAGCCATATCGCATGTTCGGTTATGGTCATCGACGCCTTCTTCCAAACGAGTGTATTGGGACGGTGAACGGCATCACGATCGTGGGCTGCATGAAGCGCCTGCCACTCCACTCTTGTCCCACCTGCAACTTCGCGGTAGCATGCAGGGATAGTCAACGGCTGACTACAAGAGTGGTGTGCACATAGAGGAGAGACGTGGAGTGATTGAGCATTCGACCAACTGGCAGCGCACGCGGGTGCCGGCCTTGCGAAGGGCGTTGCATGCGCTGCTGATCATGCAGATGCTGCTGATCGTCCTGATTGCCAGCCCCAGCGCGTCGATTTCAGTTGCCGCTGCCGCTGCCGCTGCCATCGACTGCCCGGCCGCGACTCCGGCAGCGGCAACGGCCGCGACCGGCACGGCGAAGTCGGCGTCACCGGTCGCCGCAATCGACGCGACCTTCCCGGCTGGCGGTGGCGAGTTGACCGTCTTCGCGGCGGCTTCCCTGACCGACGCCTTCCATGAGGTCAAGGTCGATCTCGAGGCGAAGTACCCGAACCTGAAGATCACCTACCAGACCGCTGGATCCCAGGAATTGGTGACCCAGCTTGCAGAGGGCGCCAGGGCCGACGTGCTCGCGACCGCCAACACCACCACCATGAAGGCCGCCGTCGACGGCGGGCTGATCTCCGGTCCCTCCTTGCCATTCACGGGCAATCATCTGGTGATCGTGACCCCAAACGACAATCCGGCAGGCATCACATCGTTCGACGATCTCGCCAAGAGCGGCGTCAAGCTCGTTGTTGCAGGGCCGACTGTTCCCGCCGGCAAGTACGCCCAGCAGGCGATCTGCACCTATGCCAGCGCCAACACGGCGCCGGCCGGTTTCGTGGATGCCATCGGCGGCAATGTCGTCTCGGAAGAGAATGATGTGCGCAGCGTGCTCGCCAAGGTTCAGCTCGGCGAGGCGGATGCTGGTATCGTCTATGCCAGTGATGCGGTTGCCGCCGGTCTCGCCGGCACGAAGCTGAACGTCATCGAGTTCCCGCAGGGCGTCCCGACCAGGGCCTCCTATCCGATTGCGGTCGTCAAGGGCGGCAACGAGGATCTGGCCAAGGCGTTCATCGCCTACTTCCTGAGCCCGGATGGCCAGAAGGTCCTTACCCACTACGGCTTTGAGGCCGCCCAGTAACGGCGCTTGCGTCGAATCAGCGAATTAGCGATTCCGGGGACCCCAATGCTTCCTCCACCTTCGATCAGGACGTCACGCACGATCGGGGGCCGCATCGGTGAACGCGTTGCGGGAAATGCATTTGCGTGGGTCCTCGGTGGCCTGACGACGCTCGGACTGATCCTTCTCACGCTTCCGATCCTCGCCCTGACATGGCGAGCGTTTCAGGCCCGGGCCGCGATCGACGATCCGCGGTCCCGGGAGATCCTGCAGGACGCACTGCGCCTCAGCATCGGCTCATCGCTGCTCGCACTCGGGATCATCATCCTGTTCGGGACTCCGATCGCCTACGTTCTGGCGCGCGCGACGTTTCGCGGCGCGAAGGTCGTCGACGCGTTGATCGACCTGCCGATCATCCTGCCGCCGGCGGTCGCCGGGATCGCCCTGCTCGCCGCGTTCGGACGGCGCGGCGTGTTGGGGTCGTGGCTCGATGATCTTGGGATCACGATCGGGTTCACGACGACGGCGGTCGTGATCGCCCAGATCTTCGTTTCGGCTGCCTTTTACATTCGGACCGCTCGTGCGGGATTCATGCGTGTCGATCGCACGCTGGAGGAAGCTGCTGCCGACCTGGGCGCCAGTCCGGTTCGCACCTTCTTCCGGATCACCCTTCCGCTCTGCCGCAGTAGCCTGGTGGCGGGCGCAATCCTTGCCTGGGCACGTGCGTTGGGCGAGTTCGGGGCGACGATCATGTTTGCCGGCAACCGGCAGGGCGTGACGCAGACGATGCCGCTCGCCATCTACGAGCGGTTCGGCGCCGGTGACCTCAATGCCGCTCTTGTCCTCTCCGCTGTCCTCCTCGCCACCTCGGTCGTGTTTCTCGTGCTGGTGCGCGTGCTGGGCGAGAGCAACTCGTCCCGGTAGCAGGCAGCAGGCATGCTCGCGACACATCGGGTCTATACTGCATGAACGACGCACTTCTCGACTGATCCCGGGATTCGGATGCACTCCACCGGTTATTCCAGCCATCACAACGTCCCGTCGCTGCCTTCGGTGGCGCTCCCGACGACGACCGGCCTCATCGGCCGCGAGACCGAACTCGCCCGGATTCAGGAACTCCTGCAGCGGCCGGATGTTCGCCTCGTGACCTTGCTTGGTCCTGGTGGAGTCGGTAAAACGCGATTGGCGCTGCAGGCTGCATCCGAGATCGGCGCAAGCACCTCCTGCGTGGTGGCCCACACCTTCCTGTCTTCGATCAGCGATCCCGCGCAGGTTCTGCCGGCGATTGCCCGTAGCCTCCATGTCCGTGCGCAGGGACGTGTCCCGCTGGAGTCCCTGATCGTGCAGGAGATTCGCGATCGCCGGATCGTGCTGGTGATCGACAACGCCGAGCAGGTGATCGCGGGGTTTGATTCGCTCCCGGGAATCCTCGCCGGTTGTCCTCACCTGACCATCCTTCTCACCAGTCGGACTGTCCTGCGCTTCTCGATGGAGCACATCATGCCGGTAGAGCCACTGGATACGAGATCTTCGTCGGCCGCGCGGTTCGCTCCGGCTACCGCGCTCTTCATTGAGCGTGCCCATCTGGTGCGACCGGATCTCGACCTGACACCCAAAAGCCTCGCCGTCATCGATGAGCTCTGCCGGCAACTCGATGGCTTGCCGCTCGCGATCGAACTGGCAGCGGCACGGTCACGATTCTTCCAGCCGGTTGCCCTTCTGCAACGCATCTCCGACCGCCTCCAGCTTCTGATTGGAGGGCCCCGCGACGCCCCGGAGCGTCATCGCACGCTTCGCGCATTGCTGACGTGGTCGTACGATCTGCTGGATGCCGAGACGCGTATCCTCTTCCGTCGACTGGGCGTCTTCGTCGGCAACGGGTCGCTATCGGCGATCGAGAGCGTCTGCAATGTCTCTGGGGATCTGACGACGGGGGTCGAGGAACTCGTCTCCCGCCTTGTTGACCAGAGCATGGTGCGACTCGAAGTTGGGCTTGATGACGAACCTCGCGTCCGCATGCTGCGGACGATCCGGGATTTCTCCCGCGAGCAGCTCGAGCTGAGTGGCGAACTGGACACAATTCGTCGTGCCCATGCCGATCATTTTGCCAGCCTGATCCGGGATATTCCGGTGAGATCGTGGAACACGGGAACATCGGAATCCGAAGAGCTGACGCGCCGGTTCTATCCGGATCAGGCCAATTTTCTCTCTGCGCTCGACGTCCTCTTTGCCGACGACGACCCATCCAAAGCTATCGAACTGGTTTACGGTTTGTGCGTATTCTGGCTGGAAATTGGGGAAATCCGGGAAGGTCGGTCCTGGATCGAGCGTATTCTCCCGTTCCTCGATGGTGTTGAACGTTCCAGACAGGGTGAAGTCTATCGGCTGGCTGCGATCATGGCGACCGAAGGTTTGGATTTCGTTGCGGCCAGTACCTACGCAGCGTTGGCCGTACAGGTCGTCGACGAGGCAGGTAAGGCAGGTGAGCCATGGGATGCCGTAGCGCGACATCGGGCGAATTGTGTCAATTTGTTGGGAATAAGCCTGTGGTTTGACGGGAAGCTGGAGGAAGGTGAGCGTCTGCAACGCGAATCCATCGTCTCCATGCAGAACCTCGGTGAAAACGTGCAGGCAGCTATCTTCCTCTGTAACCTTGGTGATTGCCTGGTTGAGATCGGGATGATGGATGAGGCGGAACCGCTGCTTGAGGAAGCGTTCGCCCTGCTCGAATCGGAGAAGATCGGTCTCGCCGACCTCTTCGCTGGCTCTGTGGCGTCAATCTCCATGGAACGAGGCGACCTCGCACGCGCGGGAGTGCTGTTCGAACGAACGCTCGACTACTTCGCGCATCCTCCGTTCCGGCAGCCAAAGGCGCTTGCCGATCGCCTGGTGCGGATCGCAACGCTGACGGTGAAGCATGACCACCCGGCCGCCGGTGCGCGGCTAGTAGGTGCAGCGGACGCCATCCACGATCGCCTGGGGATCCGGGAACCTGCGAACGCACTTGGAAGCTATGCGCGGGCAGTCGCCCTCCTGCGTGAGATGCTCGGTGGCGAACAATATCGCACATGCTGGACGGCGGGGTACGGTTTGACAACGGAGCTGGTCCTCGACGAGGCACTCGCCGTGACGAGGTGGGCGCGCGATTCCGGGCTGTCGGTCGAACCTGCTGAACGGACGATCGCTCGTGGAACTGAGGACGTGGCACCCGTGCTCGCGCACCTGACGGCTCGCGAGCATGAGGTCCTGAAACTGATCGCACAGGGAAAGACCAACGATGCGATCGCTGCCGAACTCTTCATCAGTCCCCGCACCGTCACGACGCATATCACCAGGGCATACGCGAAACTGGGCGTAACGAATCGGTCGGAAGCGGTCGCGATCGCCATCCATGCCGGTCTCACCTGAACCAGATCCGATTTCCCTGGTTCAGCCTGTCGGCCATCGTGCGACACTCATAAATCCCTGCGTCCGGTCGACTACGTCCCGAGAATACGATCTTGTGCGGATGCGCCCAAACCTCCCAAACTCCATGCTGAATACAGCGACACGATCCGTAGCAGCACTGATCCGGCCGGCAAGACGGGAACGTCTGCCTCGGCGGCAGGCACCTGAGTCAGAAAATCGGGAGTGAAGTGTTCTTCGATCGTGGCGGGCGTGATCAGCGATGGATCACCGTTCACGCTGTCCAGCAACCATTGAACCTGCGTGCCGGGCGGTCCCGAAGGCAGCGCATACGCTGCGACCGGTGAAGCTTCAGCTTCCGGTGAAGCGCTGCTTTCGGTCTCGAACGTCAGCTTCGTGATCAGTTCACTGTCTCGATCGATCGAGAGTCTGGTCCGAACCTCGACGTTCACCGAACCGACGAGAACGAAGATCGCACGTATCGATGGATAATCCCGCGTCGTGACGATCATGTTGTCCTTGATCGTAAACGGGCCGAGGTTGGCGTTCAACTCCAAGAGGTCGGCGGCCAGCTTGTCTGCCGAAATCCGGGCGAGAAGTTCAGGTGAGACATGCTTCTCGATCGGATCGCCCGTCGTGTCATTGGCAGGGGTGTTCAGGGTGTTGAGCAGCCACGCGATCTGCAATCCGAGGGCTCCTTGCGGCAGCCTAACTGGTGAGGGCGATGCGTCTGATGCGTCTGATGCCTCTGGTGACGAAGACGACGATTACGCCATGGTGGCCAGTGACGGGATGCGTTTCACATGCGTGCCTTTCAGGATCGATGAGGATGCGGACAAAGATCTTCAACGATGGCTGTAGACCGTTTGTTCCATCGATGTCCGTGACGATGGCGCGAAAGTGTTCACTCGTATCATCCACGGCCTCCATTTCCATGTTTACGAGTGATTGACGTCCGGTTTCCTGTCAATCATGCGCTCGTTGGATTGGCATGTCTTCATTCCATCGGTATCGCAACCATGTGCAGAGATGCAGGAAAGGAATGACCAATCGGGTTCGCGCCGATCGCGACGAGCATGGAGGTTGATTGTTCGTCACGCGATCGATTGCGACGAGACTCTTCCATAGAAGAACCTGCGCTCGGCTTGCACTCGTGTTTCGGTGGGGCGGGGGCGCACGATGGATCGCGCGAATCGATCACCGCGATCACGAGCGAGGACCTCATCGGTGTCTTGGTTTGATGAGACTGCCCAGCTGACGTACGCATGCGAATCGCATGGCTATGAACGGCGGTGCTGCAAACTTTGCGATGCTGTATCCCGGCGGAAACTCACGATTTGAACGTATCCGACGTTCAACCGGAAATGACCATCCTAGTGATAGCATTGATCGATGACAGATACTCATCCATGCCTGTGATATGCAGATCCAAGCATATCAACGAATCGCTGGGGGGCAAGGTCCCCGACTCCATTGTGACCACAGGATGGCGAAGATGCGTTGTGTGGATTGGGCGTATCTGGCGGATTGCCTATAGTGACGAACGCATTCAGCAAGAGGACGGATCGTTCTGGCGATGACTCTGTCAGGAACGCAGAATCCCCCGACCGGATGTTCCCGGTCGGGGGATTCTTGCCGCTCTGATCGACTGCGATGCTGGGCGGGATGAGCTGCGATCATCCCGCACTACGTTCCACCCTCAGCGAAAATGCCGATGGAGCGACATAATTGCGGTGCGAACGGGAGAAATCGACCGCATCAGAGAGGGAAAGTGATCGATTGTGGTACCCGACGATTAACGCGGCCAGCCAAACGGCGAGAAGCTGCGATCGTATCGGTTGAGATCCTTGCGGGCTTCGTCTGCCGTTGGGTAGCCGCTGCCGGAACGAAGGACGGTGCTGTAGTAGCGATCGAATCGACTTGAGCCGATCGAAGGAGCGCCGTGGTTGAAGTGGAAAAAGCGTCGGAGTGCGTTCATGGTCTATGTGCCTTCTTTGTCATGGTTGCAGTGGATCGCGGGCATTGATGTCCGCTTCCGTGTAACTCATTGTATCATACTATGCAGATATCTGCATGATTTGTTGTAACTTTGTGAACATGCCGTTATATGGATGTGAAATTTGGCATGCAGCGAAATTGAACTGTTGCACAGCGCCGCTCGGCGGTGGTCGCGAACCGGGCAAAAGGCGTACCATCTGCCGTAGTGGGTAATTCCGGGGGGGTGTGCGAGTCATGGGCCCGCGGTGTGCGGCGCAGGATGTCCATGGACCCCAGTTCTATCGCGATCTCTGACAGGTGTCGTGGGGCTGCCTGTCTCCAGATCGATATTGACCAACCGGCGGGCATCACGGTCGATGTGCGTCCTCTGGAGAGTGTCTGTATGGTGTCGTGTCATAACTTCGCGTCGGAACAAGATTCATGAGCGGTCGATCGCAATCAGGACCCCATCCATCGACTCGCTCAACCAAACCGCCAAAGCGACGTGGTGCCCACATTCTGAGCACCCTGCTCTTTCTCGCCGCGATCGGTTTTGCGATCGCGGCCGTCTTTCTGTATGTTCAGGATCGGGACAAGCCGGATGTGCGCATCCCACCCACCGCGTTGCCCGGCCAGAACAACCTCTCGACTGTCCTGACAGCATTCAAGGATTCCGGGCTCAAGTCCGAATACGGTCGCACACCCACCGGCAAGTCGTCTCAGCTCGGCCAACCTGGGCAGGTCCTCACGGTCGAGGGTCAGACGGTCTACGTCTACATCTATAATGACGGGGACAAGAGCGCGTCCGTTCGCGATCGCGAAACGGAGGCAAAAGCCATCGACGCCGATACGATGACCATCACCACACCGTCGGGCAAGGATCTCCGCAACGGTGAGCCCCTTCATATCGCCCAGGGGAGCAACGTGATCACGGTCGTCGTTGGTGGCGATGCGGATGTCGCGGCGAAAATCCAGAAGGTAATCGAGGCACTCCCCTGACCAATCCTGATGCAGACCCAATCACCCCTCAACGTGAACCCGACACCGCCTTGGTACCTGCTGCAGATGCATCGCAGGAGCCGCGTGGTGACCCCTTTGCGGAGTACGACGATTTCGATACCGAAGTCGCCGAGAATGGCCGGATTGGCTACAGCCGCTATGGTCGGTGGTCATCGATCGGGCTGGCGCTGGTGATCCTCATCGGGCTGCTCGCGGTGGGCGTCGTGAACCTGGTGGAGGGAAGCGACAAGGAGGGTGATGTTCCGCAGGCTACGGTCGGAGCACAGGCGGACCGGCCAGCCCCCGAGTTCTCTTTGGCATTGTTCGACGGTGGGACCTTCAACCTGGCGGATCAGCGCGGCAAGGTCGTGGTCCTGAACTTCTGGGCGTCCTGGTGTGGGCCTTGCAAGGAAGAGATGCCGACAATCCAGGCGATCTCGTTATCTTCGTCCGCAAATGTCGTGTTCGTTGGTGTCGGTGCTCGCAACGACAAGGATCCCGACGCCCTGGCGTTCGCCAAGAAATACGGTGTGACCTACCCGGTGGGCCGGGATAGCGCTGGTGGAGATGATCTGCGTGGCGGGATCGAGCAATCCTACGGAATTCCCGGCTATCCCTCGACGATCGTGATCGACCCGGCTGGCAACATCTCGGGCATCAAGATCGGCGCGATCTCCGCCGACGAACTCAACTCCTACATCGCCACCGCTGCCGCCAAAAGCTAGGCCCTCGCAGTCCCGAATGCGTCCTGCTGCAGGCGGGATTGCCTGCCTTCCCATTGACGCCCACTAATGCCTGCGGACACCCTCCCGGTGGTGATTTCGGGAGCGTGTCCGCACTGGTCATGATGACCGCTGATGGATTGTGGCGGGTACATACGGTACCGCGTCGACCCCTGCCGAGTGATCGTAGAAACGACGTGCATCCAGCCGGCAGAGGATCCGAGGCTGTGGTCTGTACTGAAGCGCATTCACCATGACCCACGGCCGAACATGACGAAGGGCCACTCCCATTTTGGGAGTGGCCCTTCGTCATTTCCGGTGTCTTGTTGACGACCGGCTCAGTAGCCTTCCGTCGTAAGCATCTCGTCGAGGTCGGTGAGGAGCGTATCTGCCGTTTTCAGGGAAGCGACCGCCTGATCGAGCGAATCCTGATCTGTGGTATCACCGAAATACACGATGATATTGGCCGACGCGCTGCTCAGGTTCTCTGAAAGAGATGTGTATGCATCATCGATGTCCTCGAACCCGCTCGGAGCGTCGTAGGCAGGCAGCGCCGACCACGAGACCAGGATGTCGGTAAGGTCGTCGAAATCAGCGTCGGTCGCGTCAGCGCCCAATCCAATGATTTCGTAGAAGCGATCGACTTCTTTCTGGCGGGCATCCACCTCTGTCCGGATATTGGTCAGATACTCGTCGGCGTTGGTTGTGCCACCCGTTTTCGGCGTCTTCGACTCCTCGGTGGCGCGTGGCGTCTTCGCGGGCACTTCGGTCGCGCGTGGCGTTTTTCGCGCCGTCGCGGTCGGTTCTTCCGTTGGTTGCGCGGAACCTCCGGCAAATTCATCGCCAGCACCGATCGCGACATCAACAGTCGCGAACGTATCATCGTTGCCCGGTATGAGGATGACGCGCAAGTCACCGGCGGTGCCGCCCACGTTGTACGAGCGGTAGGTGCTGCGGCTGACTTCCTGACTGAGGGCTTCGCTGGATCCGGTGTAGAGCAGTTCGCCGCCGTCGAGCTCGGTTGCGTTGCTGTCCAGCTCGACATCGGTCGGGAGGAACTGGCCGGCCGTCGAGAGGGACTTCGTCTCCGACCATCCGGTCTTGGCATTCAGCTGGATGTGAAGGGCGACATCGTCATCCCAGAACACGATGATCGAATCGTACCCGCGGATGTCTTTGTACACCTCGCCGAGGGCAAAATCGCTCGCGTCCGCGTCATCGACCGGCGTACCGAACTCGTCTTCGAAATCGACACGTGTGCCACCGAGAACCCCGAAGAGCGCGTCATCGGTAGCCGGTGTCTCCTGATCGACCTCGGTTGGCGTCTGCTCATCCTCGACAGTTGGTGTTTCCTCATCCTCGGGGGTCGGCGTTTCCTCGTCCGGGAGTTTCTTCCGGTCCGCCTGGAAACCGAGCGTCGAATCCGCAGCGAGCAGGCGGTCGATCGTGGAGAACGACCCATTCGTGCCAGCGGTGCGGGCGGGAGCTGCGGCGGTCATCGCTGGTGCCGTCAACCCCACCATCAGGGCGATCAGTACTGCGAGGCGTTGCACTACTACTACCTTGAATCTCATGTGGTTTTCTCTCCTCGACCGTGAAGGTCATCGCGTGTTGTCCGCATGGCTCCATGCTTTCCGGCTTCCCAGCTTTCCAGCTTCCCAGGAAGTGCAGAGCGAATCTCACCGTATCGTGACCGCGACACATGCCCGTGTCCGTGTCTGGTCTGATATCAAGACGTAGGTCTTGAACGTCCGGTTCCATCGATCGAGACAGCAAAATGGCTGTCCATCGCGCGCGTTATCGCCGACCTGCTGCTTCTTGAACGGTTTGTCTCCCCAAATGTAATACGAAAACGCCGCCGAATGAAGATCGGCGGCGTTTTGATGACCTTTGTAGCGATCGCAACGGTCGGATTGGGATGCATCCGGTGCATTCACCTATCGTGCGGTGGCGGTCGCCCCGATCGGAACGTGCGTCAGCCAGTCCGAGTGATCGCTGGACCGGCCCCGGAACAGATCGAACAGCCTGGTGCTGATCTGGCCAGAGATTGGACCGCGCGCTCCCGCGCCGATCGTGCGACCGTCGATCTTCTCGATCCAGGCCAGCTGGACGCCGGTTCCACAGAAGAAGGCCTCATCCGCGATGTAGATCTCGGATCGATCGATGTCCCGCTGTTCTGTCGGGATGCCAAGTTCAGACGCGAGTTGCAGAATGCTGCGGCGGGTGATTCCTTCGAGAATGTCGCTGCTGATCGGCGGCGTTACCAGCACACCCTCGCGCACCATGAAGAGGTTGCAGGAACTGCCTTCGGCGATCTTGCCGTCGGAATTCAGCAGGATCGCGTCATCGGCCCCCATTTCCTCTGCCTGATCCTTGGCGAACGCAGAGTTCACGTACGAGCCGGTCAGCTTGCCACGACTCGGAATCGCGTTGTCCGATATCCGCGTCCACGACGACACGATCGCGTGTTGGCCGCGTGTGGTGTCGAGATAGTCACCCATCGGCAGCATGTAGATCGCAAGTTCGTCATGCATGTTGCGGAGACGAGGGGTCAATTGCACGGATGCCTTGTACACGAACGGCCGGAAATAGACATCGGTCGTTGGGGCGTTGCGGGTGACCAGTTCCACCATCTTGTCGGAGAGCGTGTCGACGGTGAACGGAAGGTCCATCCGAAGGAGCTTCGCGGAGCGGAGGAGGCGTGCCGAGTGCTCGCGCAGTCGGAAGATGATGATCGATTCGCCGTCCTCGGCGAGATAACCACGCACCCCGGCAAAGGCGCCCGTTCCATATTGCAGCGCATGGGTACCGATGCTCACCTTGGCCTCGGTGAAGGGGATGATGTTGCCCTCGAAAAACGCATATTCAAGTGTCTGATCGAATGCCATCGCGCTATCTGCTCCTGCTTCATACGGCAAACCCCGGTGGGTTCGCCCGTTAACCTGCGTGATTGCCTCCCCTTGCAAAGGTTGCATTCACTCGCCTGTACGTCCGAGACCGAACCAGCAACGCCTTCAGCCCGCGATCTCCGCGACGGAGAAGACCCGGTAATGTCCCTCGTTCATGGCCTGCGTTTCACATGGACGGGGAGGCCAACTCATGCGAATGCGGGGAACGGTGAGTGTTGGCGGCAATCGGAGCCGGGATGTCCTTGGGCGGCATTATCGCACAGGATTCGCGATTGCCTCATACCGCTTCGGCGACAGTGGTGTCGGGGATCAGTTCGTCGAGTTCCTCGGATGACGTTGGTCGCAGGGAGGGTGCCCAGACAGCAACGGCGATCGCTGCTCCAACACCCCCGATCATGCCAAGCGATTGACCCGCGCGCATGCCGACATGATCGAGGAAATATCCGGAAATCACGCCACCCAGCGCTGCGCCGGTCGCCAGCGCCGATCCCAGCCACGCAAACGCCTCGGTCAAGGACGCCCGTGGGGAGAGGTGCTCGATCACGGTGTTCGAGGCGATCAGCGCAGGAGAGATCGAAAGCCCGATGAAGACGCCTGCGATCCCCATGAACACGATCGAGTTTGCGAAGACGAGTGGAATCGTGCCGAGCGCCAGCCACCAGATTGCCAGTTTCAGACGCCGGTCGACCGGTGCCTTCCAGGTGATCACTCCGTAGAATGCCGCGCCAATGAAGCTACCGAACGCGAAGAGGGCGGCCAGGACGCTTGTCGCTCCTGGCGAACCGTGTTCCCGCGCAAAGGCCACGATCATGATGTCGACCGCACCGAAGATAAAGCCAACGGCGAACAGGATGCCGACCACCACCCGTATGCCACCGATCGAGAAGACCGATCGGTGCTTGTCGGTGGAGCCGTGAATTGGCGACAGCCTTACTTCCGCTGACCCGGTCTCGCGCACCCCTGGCTGCCGAATCATCACGGTCGCGGCAACCATCGAGAAGAGCATGGCGACGATGATTCCGGCTGCCGGATCCACTTCCACACAGAGCGGCACAACGAGCAGTGGGCCGATCACGAACCCCATCTCGTCCGCCATGCTCTCCATCGAATACGCGCGTTCCAGAGAAGGCCCGGATCCGAGCAGGTTCGTCCAGCGTGCCCGGCTGAGCGATCCAAATGGCACGCTCGACGAACCCACCACCGCCGCGCTGAGGCACATCAGGATCGGATTCGCGCCGAGGTGGGCCGACAAGACGAGCCCGGTCACGCCGCTTGCCTGCAAGACCGTTCCCCAGATCAGGATCCGGTGCTCTCCGTACCGATCGGCGATCCGGCCGATCCGGGGAGCGGCGACCGCCCCTACCAGTGTTTGCACGGCGCCGACAAGACCCGCCAACGCATACGAGCCGGTGACCAGTTGCACCAGGAGGATGCAGCCCAAGCCCCTCATCGCCAGGGGAATCCGGCCAATGCAGCCTGCCAAAAAGAAACCAAGCACTCCTGGCTCGGCCAGAAGCGCACGATATCCTGAAACCTCGGTTGTCGACGACGAATGTTGCATGTCACCTTGGGCGCGAATGGGTTCCGACGGCGGAGGAACGAAAACGGTCGGTTATCGAGTATCACACGGTGGGACAGTTCAGTTGGGTGTGGCCCATGTGTTCCGGGGTGTCGGGATCAGGATCGGGACCCATTCGAGGTCGGGCGGGAATCGTCCTGCGCATTGGTGCGCGTCCGGCCGGGGCGGCGGGAAAGCCGCTGTTCGAGATCCTGATCGACCTCATCGCGCTTGACGTCGTACGAAAACAGCTTTGCGAGCAGGATGCCGAACAGGACGCCGGCAATCAGGCCGACATACCATTGGCTCGGCGAGAGCGCGGCGAAGATCAGTCCGAAGGAGAGACCGACCGCAAAACCGGCAAGTTCACTTCGATTGGAGGAAGTAAGATCGTTGAACATGAGGATGACGTCCTGTCGATTACAAGCCGTAAGGCCGCGTCACTACGTACGTCCTCTCATTGTACTGGCATCATCACGCGACCGGCACCTCGTCGGGACACATGATCGGGCACGCGGGAGCTATCGGATACTGAGCGGATGCTTGCCGGCGAATTCCAAACCGGACGTGTGTGCAAGACAGATCGACGTCGAATGCCGAACCAGCCATCACCTACAGGAAAGCACGCAGCACGATGAGTAATCCAGATCCACGAACGAAAATCCAGTCGAAACAGCAACCGCGCGCCGTGCTGTGGGATCTCGACGGCACATTGATCGATTCGGCCGAGTGGCACTGGCTCAGCTGGCAGGAGATCCTTCATGCCGAGGGATACCCCATCACCCAGGAGGAGTTCCTGCTCGGTTTCGGGAGACGCAACGACGAGATCCTGCGCGAGTATTTCGGCGAGGAAGCAGATATCGATCGTCTCGCCAGGACCGGCGAAGCCAAGGAGAACCGTTACCGCGAGTACGTCGAGCAACACGGGGTGGTCGTGCTGCCGGGTGTCGAGGAATGGCTCGACTTCCTGGCGGAGGATGGCTGGCAGATGGCGATCGCCTCGTCTGCCCCCATCGAAAACCTTGGCATCATTCTCGACGTCTCCGGTCTCGCTCTCTACTTCGACGCGATCGTCGGCAAGGAGGATGTGGTTGTCGGGAAACCCGATCCCGAGGTGTACCTCACCGCTGCCGCTCGATTGGGCATCCCGTCCAACCGGGCGATCGTTGTCGAGGATGCGGTGGCCGGGGTCATCGGCGCGCACGCCGCGGGCATGCTGACGATTGGTGTCGGACCACGTCACGCGGACCTTGGCGCGGAGATTTCGGTAGAACGGCTCGACGACCTTGACGACGATGCGTTCTCCCGGCTGCTGGCATCGCGGGTCGGTCATCCGTAGATCGTGTGCCTTGCCACTCCCGGCTGCCTCCTCTTGTCCGGCTCAGGCGATCACATCGGCAACAATCGCATCGAGGGCGATGCGCGCGGATTCCGGCGTCATCGACACCTGGAATCCGCGCTGCCCACCGTTCATGAAGACGATCTCTTCCGCGAGCGCAATTCGTTCCATCACCTTGGGCAACAGCCGCTTCTGCGCGAACGGACTTATCCCACCGACGTGATAGCCCGTGAGCCGCTCCGCGTCGGACGGCGCGATCATCTGCGCGGACTTGCCGTGCATGGCGGTGGCCAGCTTCTTCATGCTGACCTCGTGATCGGACGGCACCACCACGCAGACAGGTTTGCCATCGACTTCCGCGATCAGCGTCTTCAGGACCATCCGGGGAGGCACTCCCAGAGCCGCCGCCGCTTGAAGTCCCTTGTGATCGGCGTCAGGATCGTAGTCGTGCGGGTGAACGTCGAACGTCACGCCAAGCTTGCGGAGTTCCTGTGTCGCGCGCGTCGTCTTGCTCTCGCTCTTGCTCATCGATTCCCTGCTCCGGGTGGCTCGCCCCTGCTGGTGACGACGGCAGCAGCACTCTCCGCCGCGACTTTCAGCAGCCGTTCGCCGTTGCGGCGGAACTCGTCGATCATCTCGATCGGACTGATCACCTGCATCGGGAATGGCATGTTGCCGATGCGCCAGACGAACCAGCCCAAGCTCTCCGTCGAGGAGATCAGGCGGGTGGTGGTTGCATCGATCGCTTCCAGGATTGCCAGATCCGGGGAGACGTACTCTCGTATCTCGGTAATCGACGCCTCGATCACGATCTCTACCTTGTAATCACTCCGCACCATCGCCAGGGATGCCATCACCGCCGCCCGGACATCGAAGTCCTCCGGTGGCGTGAAGGATGTCTCCAGCAGATCCACTCGTCGAATCCGGTCGATTCGAAACGTGCGCGTCCCCTTTCGCAGATGACACCAGCCATGCAGATACCAGCGACCGTAGTGCACGACGATGCCGTACGGCTCGATCTCGCGCGCTGATTCGTCACCATCCGCTCGTCCGTAGCGCATCCAGCATCGCTTGCTCGTAATCGTTGCCTGGGCGAGCGACGCCAGTACATTGGGATTCGGGAAGGCGCTTGTCGGCAACTGGTTCGGTTCGGGCAGCAGCATGCTCGACCGGATCGTCTCGATCCGATCGGCGAGATCGCGCGGCAACACGCGCTCGATCTTCTTCAATGCCTGCGTTACCGGGGCGGGAAGTTCGACATCGGTCGTCGTACGCGTGCCTAGCAACGCGATTGCGAGGCCGATCGCTTCTTCCGGGCTGAACATCAGCGGAGGCATTCGGAAGCCGGGCCGAAGCCAGTAGCCGCCCATGCGTCCTGTCATCGGCTCCACCGGAATGCCCATCTCGTGCAATGTTGTGACATAACGGCGGATCGTGCGAGGTGTTACGCCGAGTTCTTCCGCAAGCCGTGGCCCCGTGATTCCCGGTCGGTCCTGCAACAGTTCGAGCATTGCCAGAACCCTGCTTGCCGGTTTTGTTGCCTCGATCATCGACACGTTCCCCTGCACTGCGGAGCTTCCATTGATCCGGTCAGTATGCCAGAACAATGAGGACGGAAACTGTCCCGCAGGCGACCTACAATGGATGTATCGACATTCAGAACGGCTCCAGGGCCTCACACGAACAGGAGCAGAACCACAACCATGGCAGAGATTCAAGATCGATCAGAGGACGCCACGACGTGGACGAACGATGCGGCGCTCTTGGTCATCGATGTCCAGCGCGGGGTTGTTGTGGATGGATGGGATCGCGAAGGGATGCTCGAACGAATCGCCGGGCTCATCGATCACGCCCGGGGAATCGCTGTTCCGGTGATCTACATCCAGCACGAAGTGGAGGATTATCCATCGATGTCGCGCGGCGGAGATGAATGGCAGATCTGCGATGAGGTCGTGCCGCGTGAAGGCGAGGTCGTGATCGCAAAGCGGTATCCGGACGCCTTTGCCGATACCGACCTCCGCGCAACGCTGGAAGACCTGGGGATTGGCAACCTGATTATTGCGGGGGCGCAATCCGATGCGTGCGTTCGCGCGACCACCTATCGGTCGATCGCCGACGGGTTTGGCGTCACCCTGGTCAGCGATTGCCACACCACGTGCGAGCGAGAGTTCAACGGCGTCGAGATCTCGGCAGAGCAGATCATCGCGCACGTCAACCTCTCGACGCCGTACATCCAGTATCCGGGTCGCGCGCCGAAACTCGCAACTCAGGCGGAACTGGTTACTCAAGGTCGAACAGCGAACGTCTCGTGATTTATCGGCGATGTTTCGCTGCCATCGGTCATTGACACGTGTCGATTCCTTCCCGCCATTTCAGCAGCGCGTCGGACCTTGTGGAGAAATCTCTCTCCGTTCGCACCAGACATTCGAATTGCCCTGATCGGTTCCTTCGTCATCCCGCCTATCTCTCCCGCATCGCTATCCAATCGCTTGTGATTTTCACCACCAATCTGGAGGATGCGCAGATGCTTCCGAACAATCTCGACATACTCTACATCGCGATCGAGGAACGACAGCGCCAGGTGCGCCAGCACTATCACCAATCGCTCGGATTGCCAGCATCGACTGGTCCGATCCGTCGTGCGATCGGACGTTTCCTGGTATGGAGCGGTCACCACGTCGGTGGCGCGGAAGGCGTTGGCGGCGCAATCGGGGCAGCGGCGAATCCCGCCGCGGCGCCAGTGGTAGCGTTTTCCGACCACTACCCTCGTGTTGATTTTGACGTCGCAGCCTGATCGGGTTGCGGAAAGGCAGACACTATGGAACTGGTGGTGTTCGTCGTGGCATTCCTGGTGCTCGATTTTCTCGCGTGGAGGTTTGGGGTCGATTCCCGGGACGGTCAGCGCAACTGGCCATAGGCGCGAAGGCGGAAGGGAATGGTTGGCATTGACCCTGCCAGAGCCGATTGATCCAGGGAAGAGCGTGCTCGGCACGAGTGTCCTTCCGACATAACTCGCATCGATCTCGTCAATAGTCCTCAAAGGATCGCCCTGGCCGTTGACGGCCAGGGCGATCCTGCATTGTCCCGCACCAGATTGGATGCGCGGGTGTGGTGCAGACACTGTTCTGTTCGCCTGTGCTGTGGCGAACGTGCAGCGTGGACATCGCCGCTGGCCCACATCAACATGCTTGCGATGCTGGTCGAATGATGGTCAACGCCGTGAGGTTCCGGGATACTGTAGGGATGCATGAGAATTCTCACTCGATGGTAATTCGGTGGGAGGTGCTTATCGTGCAACCGCTGATGCTGTCCGCTGTAGACGTGGCTGAGGTCAGGAGCAGTACACGCGTGGCGACGAAGAAGTCCTTCGCTGGTTTGGAACGGGTGCAATCGGAAACATTCTCTCCAATCCGGGCTGCCCAGACGCTGCGCGTTGGTCCCTTTGTCGATGAACCGGAAACACGAGAACGGGTACATGCGTTCCTGGAGCGACAAGGTCTGGTTGGCGCATCCCACCATCACGAGGTTTATCTGAGCGATCCTCGCCGGATCGCCGGGTGGCCCCCGAAAAGCTGCGGACCATCCTGCGAATCCCTTTTCTCACGAACTGATCGAGATGCACGAAAATCGATCCAACAGGGCGAGGCGAAAGCGATTGGGCCTTCGGTCGTTTGACCGCTGCCGGATGAGGAGATGAACGTGACCGTATCGGTTCGTGAGTACATGTGGACGCCGTGGGATCAACCGGGCAACGAGCATCTCCGACTGCGCATGGACGACGGTGATGGAGGTGATGGCAGCGTTCAGGCCGACAGCCAGATCGTGATGATCGCGGACGACGCGGACGACAGGGTGCTGCGCGTCTCCTATCGCATCGAACTCGATGCCAGCTGGCGCGTGCGTTCGACCCGCATCGCATCGGAGCAACCGGACGGGTCGGTGATTGGTCTGGTGTTGCAGGCAGATGGGCGTGGAAACTGGACGGATGGCGGTGGGATGCCGCTTCATGAACTTGATGGCTGTATCGATGTCGATATTCAGGCGACTCCGTTCACGAACACGTTGCCGATCCGGCGGCTCGCCCTCAAGCCACATCAGCAGGAGACGTTCAGGGTTGCCTATGTTCGCGTTCCGTCGCTCGACGTCTCGGCGGAAGAACAGCGCTACACCGGCCTGGCCGATGGTCGCGTCCGGTACGAGTCGGTCGAGACCGGCTTCACGCGAGATCTCGACGTCGATCGCGATGGATCGGTCGTGACGTATCACGGTCTGTTTCGACGCGTGTGGCCCCGTCGTTCGTGATCGTTCAGGGATGCTCGTGGTACACTCTGGCGTCAGGAACGCTTGTGCGTCTCCCCATGGCGCCATAGCCAAGCGGCAAGGCACGGGTTTGCAAAACCCTGATCGTCGGTTCGAATCCGACTGGCGCCTCCAGAAGAGAACGAATCGGCAAGGGGCACCATAACGGTGCCCTTTCATCGTGCGTGCGCGGTGCGTCCGCGATGCGTGCGCGTGTTGAATTTCGACCGTGTGGCTGGAATCGCCACTCGTCATCTGTCCGCTGTGGACCCCAGGAATGAGGGATCTCATGTCGTCCGCTCCGAACGAATCCGCTTCTGGTCCCCCCGATGCCGCGAACCAGCTTCCATCGTCCGCCCCCGCACCTACGTCATCCGTGCGGAAGCGCAGCCGCGCAATTGCTTGGGGTTCCGGCGTGTTCCTCGCCCTTGGCGTCGGCATTCCGGTCGCGCTTGCCTTGCAGGACTGGCGACCCGGGCTGATCCTCGGCCTGCTGATCGGACTCCTGACCGTCGTTGGGTACCTGAAGGCGGGTTCCGACCACGCCGAACAACGTGCAGATCGCATCGCCGACCAATACAGCCGGGAAGATGCCGACGACGAAGACGATGATGGCAGCTACAGCTAGGGAATCCACGGATAGGTCGTGCTGGCGAAAAGCCGGAGGTCGCATGAACGTGCTGGGCATCGGGTCGTGATTCGACGGGTACAGGAAAAATTCGGTGAGCGACAACCACGATCCATTTCAGGGCGGTGATGAGGGTGCCGATCCAGCTTGCGACATCTGGCGAGGTGAACCCGCCATGCCGCATGAGGTTGGCTTTGGCAGCCGGCGCGCGTTCGATGGCCACCTTCTCCACGTCCGTGTCGACGATGTGCGGTTGCCGTCCGGACGCGAGTCGGTGCGGGAGATCGTCGAGCATCCCGGCTCGGTCGTGATCGTGGCACTGACAACCGATCAGGAGGTGCTGATGATCCGCCAGTTTCGCTATGCAACCGGGCGGTACCTGCTCGAGTTGCCGGCTGGGCTGATCGATCCCGGCGAGCATTTCATGGAAAGCGCGGCGCGCGAGTTGATCGAGGAGACTGGCTACCGGGCGGGGTCGTTGCGTCATCTCACCACGGTCTTCATGAGCCCGGGCTACACCCAGGAACGATCCGCGATCGTGCTTGCCAAGGATTGCCAGCCGGTCGATCACGCCCCCGACCAGGATGAGCCGATCGAGCTGATCCTCCGCCCGCTCGCCTCGCTTGGGGAATTGCTCGTTCCCGGCAACACGGCCATCGAGGAAGCGCAGGCGATGCTTGGCATCCTGTGGTTGCTGAGATTGGTTGCAGCCGGAGGGGTGTGAAGTTCTTCGAAATAGCGCGTGATGAGCGTGTTTCGTTAGATGTCAAACAAATTAAATAATTAATATACCGATCGGTATATTGGGCAGCTAAGGCGCAATTTCAGCCTTCTCCATGCCTCCATGCCTCCTGCATTTCTTGTTATCTGAGCCGAAGAGGCTAGCACCTCTGCAGGTGCCGACCTCTTCCAAGAGCGTTTGATCGTCAAGGGGGATTCATGGGCGACGCAGGTAGTGGCTCAATCCATCTAGGTTTCGCCACCATCTGTTTGGCCGGTGAGGTGTTCTTGTGTATGGACTTTCACGTCATCCCGAGCGCAGTCGAGGGATCTCTTTCGTCTCACGTTCATATCCGGAATCCCCTCCACCACGGGAGGCTTGAACGGTGGGAGCGTCAGAGAGAGATTTCTCGACAAGCTCGAAATGACGGGTGAAGAACATGACGGGCATATGGACTGACATGGCAACAATTCCATGACAGAGCAATCAACGAGAGTGCTCGACCGAATCGACCAACGATCCAGTCATGTACAGTTCATCCTTGCCGAGATCGAGATGGACATCACCGAGCAATTGGCGGATGTCGGCAACCGCGATGTCACGCCCGACTGTGCGCCCCGGGCGGTTCGTGAACGCCTCGGCGACGTAGAACGGTTGAGTGAGGTACCACTGAATTTGCCGGGCATGTGACTCGAGCGAGGCGCCTGTTTCATCGTGATGGTCCGTATCAAGGCCCGTCGACGCTTGTCCCAGGAGTCGCTTCGCGTCTTCAACAACATCGAATTGTTCATGACCTACACGCTCCGAAATCAGGACCGTCGAGGTCGATCTCAGCGGATCGATCGCGGGATACAAACCTTGGGTGGCCATTCCCGACGAAAGCGTGATGGCTGCATCGAGGTGCTCCATGACGTGGAAAAGGGCTTCCGGAGATGCGTCGACTACCGGCACGTAGATAGCGTCGACAACTCTTGACGCACGATACTCGAATTGTTGGACGACCGTTACTTCCTTGGGAGTCTGGACGAATACCACGATCGAGATGTGGTGCGATGTTCCTTCAAGGCGCTGGATAAGCTCTTCCACCAATACGATTTTGCCTGAGTTCATGTCTCCCGCGAGCCCGATCAGGCCGCCACTGGGGAGTGGGCAGAACAGGTCGATTGCCTTGATGCCCGTCTCGATCACGTCGTGACGGGTGGTCTTCCTTCGCATCATGGGGATGAGGCGGAGAAGAGATTCGTCGTCCAACGGTAGCGACACCGGAGATCCGGTATCAAGCACCTGCGTTCCTGGCCCGACCACTGCCTTCAAGCGATCCGGAACGTTCATGGTGATCAGGCGCACGAGGTCATCATCAAGGTATTGCGCGACTTGAGCGGTCAGACTCAAGCCAGTTGCCTCGTTTGTGATGGTGACCGCATTAAGGATTGTCGGTCGGGTGTCCTTGGGGAACCTGGCGTCGATAAACGGACCTTGTGTACGGATGACCTTGCCTACTCGGTCGGCGAAATCCTTTGGGAGATCATGCTGAGCAAGTGCATCTTTTGTCATGGGGAAGAACCCTCCTTCTCTCAGGTGTTTCCGGGCTGACCGCAAGCGGTTGTTCACCACGCTCACGGGGAGATTGAGAAACTGCGCGACATCGCGCTGCGAGTGGTCCCGGATGTAGTACAGAATGGCGACAACGCGCTCGGATTCAGGAAGACCGTTGATGGCGGCGAGGGCGAGGTCGAATGATTCCTGCTGTTCAGCTATCTCTTCTGGCCCGGGCATGCTGGTGGGAATCCCGAGCGCATCGTCGATCGAGAGGTGCGACCAGCGCTGCCGGTGCTGCCGGCGCAGAAGGTGAAGACACTCATAGCGAACGATCCCTCGCAACCAGCCGCCGAATCGTTCCGGCTGCCGGAGGTTCGAGAGATTGCGATAGGCGACAATGAACGCCTGCTGCGCTGCGTCCTCTGCCAAGTCGAAATCACCGAGGGTGGCGTAGGCGTATCCAAAAGCCATGACCTGATAGCGCTGAACCAATGCGGTGAAGGCATCCACATCCCCCTCTATTGCACTCGTCACGAGTTCTGGCACATCCATCGAAAAGACCTCCGATCACAAAAGAAGCAAGCCCTCGATAACAAGTGCCATGTGGGAAGGAATCCCTGTATGTATGCAAGCCACGGTGTGTTGTGTGTTGCATGCGATACACATCATCGGAGGTGCACTGTCACGCTTCACCCGGTTTACCTGGCCTTCACTCGATTGGTGCGGACGCTGCATGAGCGTAAGGATGCCAAGCGCATCGTGGCGCGGGAGAATCATGCATGTCTTCTGGGCTTGGCTGGGTCAACGACGACTTCTTCGTCGGGGATAAAGAGACTCGTCTCTAAGAGGGAGTCACAATCGGCATCCCGATTAAATCAGCGTGCACTGCCTGGATTCGCGCACGTTGGAGACCGGTCCATGGGCTCGAAACGCCCATAACGACGGGGATAAATGGTAACGGGGTATAAAATGAATTAAATGCGTGCAAGAATGCAGATGGCAGGCTCCGATACCCTGCCATCTGCATGTGGTTGTCCATCATATTCCTGTTTTGCTGGGGGTTCAGAGTTCGCGCCGTGCGATGTCGGTGCGGTGCTGGGCACCCGCAAAGGTGAGCCGCTCGACGGCATCGTAGGCACGATCGTGCGCTTCCCGCAGCGTGCCACCAAGTCCGACCACGGTGAGCACGCGTCCACCGGCGGTCACGATCTGTCCGTCCCCAGCCCGCTTCGTCCCCGCCTGAAAGATCAGAACGTCCTCGAGTCGGCCTGTGTCGTCCAGACCGTGGACTGGATAGCCGGTCTGGTAGTCCCCCGGATATCCACCCGAGGCCAGACCCACTCCTACGGCGAATCCGTCTGCCACCGGCACTGGCAGCTGATCCAGCCGTCCGGTCGCAACCGCCTCCATCAGCAGCCCGAAATCGCCAGTCATCGTCGGCAGCACAACCTGTGTCTCGGGATCACCAAACCGGGCGTTGAACTCGATAACCTTCGGTCCGGCAGCGGTCAGGACCAGTCCGGCATAGAGTACGCCCCTCATCGGCGATCCCCGCTCCGCCAGCGCGTTGACCGTTGGTTCCAAGACCTCGCGTTGAATCTGCTCCATCAGTGCGGCATCGACTCGTGCGGGCCGGGTGTATGCACCCATTCCGCCCGTGTTCGGTCCTCGGTCATCGTCGGCGGCGCGCTTGTAATCACAGGCCGGGATCAGTGGATACACCGTCTTGCCGTCGGTGACGGAGAGGACCGAGAGCTCCATCCCGGCGAGGAACTCCTCGACTACAACGGTTGCTCCGGCCTCGCCATGCAGCCGCTGCATCATCATCGCATCGAGCGCGTGCTCCGCTTCCGTGATCCCGTGGGCGACCACCACTCCCTTGCCAGCGGCAAGTCCATCGGCCTTGATCACCACCTGACCTTGGGCGTCTGCCAGTTCCGCGATCGCGCGCTGTCCGGCTTTGCGCTCGGTAACGGTGATCGAGCGGGCGGTCGGGATTCCCGCGTCACGCATCAGGTCTTTCGCCCACGACTTGCTGCTCTCGATCCGGCTGGCCGCGGCGCTGGGTCCAGCCACGGTGATCCCGGCCTCTGCGAGGCGGTCCGCGATGCCGGCCGCCAGCGGCTCTTCCGGTCCGACCACGACCAGATCCACCTGTCGCCGCGTCGCCAGCGCGACCAGACCATCGATGTCGTGCGCGGAAACGGGGATGCAGGTTGCCAGGGTCTCCATCCCCGGGTTGCCTGGGGTGCAGAGGATCTCGCCGACCCGTTCGCTCCGGGCCAGTTTCCAGACCAGCGCATGTTCTCGCCCACCGCCACCGATTACCAGCACACGCATGCTCACCGTTCTCTCGCTCTCTCGTTATTCGTGGTAGTCGATCGCGTTCAGCTCCTGCCCATCATACCGAAAATGACGATGCCTCCGGTCGCCAGAACCTCGTATACTCTCTCATTCAGGGAGCCTGGGAGCGATCTTGCTCGTGGCTCACCTCTCTTGTGTGTTTCGCAGCCTCGCAGTGTGATGCGTCGAACGAGCAAATTCAGGCCGGCTGTCTATCTGTTGAAGGGAACCGTCATGGCGTTCGATCTTTCCCCGGCCGATACCCGGGTCTTTCTCTTTCACTCTGTCGAAGCGGCTGACGATGCCAGCGCCGCCATGGATGCCGTCAACACCTGGTTGGGCAAGGACCGTTCCGGTTCCGCCTATGCCAACCTCCGTGTGCGCGACATCACGGTGACGCCAGATGGTCGTGGTGGCGTCTACGCAACCGTGGTCTGCACGCTCGGCAAGTTGAGTTCGGCCTCGGTTCAGAGCGCCTCTGCACCGCGCGATCAGTTCGTCGAAGGCAACGGTCAGTAGGACCGTCCATTGCGGCCAGAGCGTCGGGAGCCTTCGATGGGCGATACCAATCCGGATTCGGCTGCTACTGCGATCATGACGGGCGCACCTGGGATTATCCCTGATGCGCCCGTGGCGCAATTGGAGCATCCCACGCCGCGTGTGCTCCTCCTGATGAGTCCGGCCACGTATCGTGCAGGGGCGTTTCTCGACGCTGGCAAGCGGATCGGCCTCGACGTCCATCGCGTAACCGACCTGCCCGAGGCCCTGTTGCCGGAAGACGAGGAGCCAGAAGATGCGATCCGCCGCCGGCAGGCGCTGCTGACGGTTGATTTCGCCTCGCCGGACAAGGCGGTGGCGCAGATTGTCGCGGCGGTCAGTGCGGATACCACACACGAGGTCCGCGCCATACTTGCGGTCGACGATCGCGGGGCGATGATCGTCGCGGAGGCCAGCCAGCAGCTTGGCCTGACCCACAATGCCCCCGGAGCGGCGCTCGCGGCGCGAGACAAGTTCGTGATGCGCGAACGCCTCGCTGCCGGTGGCGTCCCGGTCCCGCACTATCGTCGTTATCCGGCGAGTATCGATCCCGCCTCGATTGCAGATGCGATCGCCTTCCCCTGCGTGGTCAAGCCGCTCCTGCTCTCTGGCAGCCGGGGCGTGATCCGCGCCGACAACGCCTTCGAGTTCGTTCTCGCTTTCGTTCGCACGCGTGGAGTGCTCGAGGGTTCGGGCATGTCCGCCAGCGAGAACGACATCCTCGTCGAGCAGTTCGTGCCCGGCGTCGAAGTGGCGCTGGAGGGCTTGCTGACCGGGGGCATCCTCGAAACGCTCGCCCTGTTCGACAAGCCTGATCCGCTCGACGGGCCGTTCTTCGAGGAGACGATCTACGTCACGCCATCGCGGCTGGATCCGGATGTCCAGGCTGCTGTCTCGCGACGCACATCCGAGGCTGCCGCCGCCATCGGTCTGCGTCACGGACCTGTTCATGCCGAGTTGCGGATCGATCTGCAGACCGGCGATATCTGGCTGATCGAACTCGCGGGTCGCTCGATCGGTGGGCTGTGCTCGAGCGTTCTCGAATTCGGAGCGGGGATTGGGCTGGAAGAACTGATCCTGCGCCATGCGGCTTCAATTCCGATCGCAACAACGGGGAGAGGTGCCGACGCCGCAGCCGTCATGATGATCCCGATCCCGAGAGGTGGCATGCTGCGCTCGGTCGACGGACGAGCGGATGCGCTTGCCGTGCCGCATATCACCGGCCTCGAGATTACTTCCCGGATGAACCAGCCAATCGTGCCGCTGCCGGAAGGGGAAAGTTACCTCGGCTTCATTTTCGCCCGGGCACCCGCGCCGGAGGTCGCCGAGCAGGCACTGCGCGATGCGCACGATCGCCTTCGTATTCGGATCGATCCCGCGATCACCCTTCGGCTGATGTAATTGTCTGCAGGATTCCGTGCCGACAACCTTTTTGGGTCGCTCCTGGTGTTCGGTGCGAATCCTCCCAGGATGCGGAATGCATGCTTGCTGGCCCGGATTATCCACGAGCAATCTTAAGGCGTTACCCGTCATGTCGGCGTTAGCCTTCATAACGGCGTTATCCCGTCATGTCGAGCGAAGTCGAGACATCTCTCCTGCGGCAGTGTACCTGGTCCTCGCGGATAATCCGGGCCAGGGAAGCAAGGCGGTCATGAAGGATGAGCCGACAGTGCATGGAGATGACTCGCGGTAGTGAGACGCCGTGCTCGTGAAGCGGGTCTGTCGCGTTGCTCAGGTGCAGCCGACAGGACGAGCAGTGAGCGAGTGGGGTGGTGTCTGGAGCGCGGCTACTTCCGCGCCGGTGCCGCCCCACCCTTGCTCGGTGCCGCGCCACCCTTGCTGGCAGTGCTGTCTGTCGGGGAGAGATCCTCGACAACCAATGCGTTCTCCCCGAAGAAGAAATCATCCATCTCCTTGCGAAGGATTGCGCGCGTTTCCGGATCGGCTGGATTCAGGGCGTAGTGATTGATCAGGATCGTCATGTGCGGCATCCAGAGAGCATATCCCTCTGCCGAGATATGCTCGAATATCCGCTGACCGAGCTCGCCCGGGAATGGAGGCTTTTCGAGACCGGGCAATGTCCGACCTAGTTTCACGCATTCGACCATGCGAGCCATGAGCTGTACTCTCCACTGAGTTGGGATGCGATACCACCGTCCACGGAATGTGACACAGCAGGAGGCCGTGCCGGGATGGGTATCTTCGAGGATATTCTCGCAAGGACCGTGCTCGCGACAAGCGATGTGCGACGCTGCATCACGAGTGTACCAAAGGCGCCTCTGGTGAGGTGCGGGAATGGACGGATTGATGAATCACGCGGTCGAAACCGGCGAAAGCGGCTTTTCTCACCAGGACGATATCCTCCGTCCACTCGCGGGCCGGAGAATGCCGCTCTTGCTGTGTTCGACCGGCGCGATCTCGCGGTTCGTCGACCTCAACGACCATCTCCATTTCGTCAGGGCTGGAGGCGCGCTGGACGCCGACGGACTGGAGGTCATGATCTTCGATGGCTGGTACGATCGATTCGATGCGATCGCGGCAGATTTCGTTGCGCCGGGAATCCTTGTTCCAGCCACCCACGCCGAGAAGAACCTTGGGCCGAATCTCGCCAGCGACTCGTCCACCGTCGTGAACGAAACACTCGTGCGGTACTCCGAGAATTGCCGCTTTACGCATCTGCTTGGAGGTGATCGCACCGTTCTCCATCTGTGGGGATTGCCGGAATCGGACCGGGTGATCGATCGCATGCTTGTCCTGCTGCCCGAACTTGTCGAGCGTGCGGCGGAACATGAGGTGATGCTCGCGGTTGAATCCATCCCTTGCCTGGTGGATGATCCGCTTGCGAATATTCAGCGCGTTCTGGAAACCGACCGCCGCGCGCGCGTCGCGTTGGACACCGAGTTCCTGTCGATGCATGGACAGCTGCAGGCGGCGCTCGACGCCGACTGGTTGTGGGAGCACGACGCGGTCGTTCACGTTCACATCAAGGATTTTCTCGACCCCCGCCACGTCGATCCAGCCAAACGGCGCTACCTCCAACCGGGTGAGGGGGAGATAGATTTTCCTGCCTGGTTCGGCGGCCTGGCAGCGCGAGGGTATTCGCAGACAATCAGCCTCGAATCGCCCGCCAGCAGGGAGGATGGCAGCGTCGATATCGAGCGAATCGATGCCAGCCTCGGCTACCTTCGCGCCCGGATCGTGGAAGCATGGACCCGGTCGTGACGGATCGCCCGCGCCCGCGTCCACTCCGCGTCGCGATCTTCGGCATGCGATGCGGCTTCACCGATCAGGTGGTCGCGGGTCTCATGGAATCTCCGGACGTTCCCGGCACGTCTTCGCCGCTCAGGGTTGTGGGAGCGGTCATCGCGATGCCGGAGCTCGGCCGCATGGGACAGGTCACTGGTTGGCAGCGGCCTCGCTCCGTCGATGAATCGGAGGAGACGACCGTTGTCAGTTCGCGGTCAGTGCTGAGGGATGCCGGGTTCCGGGACTGGCTGACAGGGTTGCAGCTGGATGCGATCGTCGTCGCCTGTTTTCCGTGGAAACTGCCACCGTGGCTGTGCGGGTTACCTGCACTCGGATGTCTCAATGTCCATCCTTCCTTGTTGCCGGACGGGCACGGCCCCGAGCCACTATTCTGGGCATTTCGATGGGGACTCGAGGAAACCGGAGTCACCGTCCATCTCGTCGACGAAGGATGGGATACCGGTCCGATCGTCGCCCAACAGAAGATTCGGATCGCGACCGACGCGACCGTCTCTTCCCTTGAAGGGGAGCTTGGGCGGATCGGTGGCGTCCTGACGCGCAACGTGCTTGTCGCCGCTTGTCGAGGACCGCTGGCGATGCGATCGCAACCACCCAACTCCGGCCGCTATGCCCCGAATCCCGGCACCCGCGATCTGTCGGTCGATACTGCCTGGACCGCGTCGTCGGCCTTCCGATTCATGCGCGCCGTGATCCCTGACTATGGACCGGTGACAGCGACCATTCTGGCAACGGGCCAGCGATGCGCGATATCCGGTGTGATCGCCATCTCCGCCGATGAGCCACATGCTCCCGCCACGTGCTGGCAGGGTGAATCGCTCTCGATTGGCTTTGTCGACGGGCGACTTGGTGTTCGCCTGGCTGGTTTTCCCGGAGTCGAATCGCTGCGCTTTTCAATCCGGCGGGATGAAGGAGACTTATAGTCACTGCTTGTCGTTTATTCGTGTCACATTGACACAGCGGAATGCGGTATGGCATAAGTGTTCGCTTATGAGTGGCGATCTCAACGTCCATGGCTGGGGGATGGGATCGTAAAGCTCATAGGTGATCGTTTCGCCCGTATTGGGCCGTTTTTCGAGACTGTGCCTACCGGATCTTCCGTGCGAGCAGTCTGGTTGGCCAATGCGCGTCATGGCATCGTGAGAGGGACGATTGTCATGGAGTCAAAACTACTTTCCGATCCGGCACCAATACCCCAATAATCGGCCAGACGAAGTTCCTGTCCATAAGACACGCGTGGATCGATTCTGATCGAGCCGGCGCGGGTCGACCGTTGATGCTGGATTGGCTAATCCGGCCTGAACGTGGGCGGGCTGCGAACACGTGCGCCCGGGAGAGAATACGTTCCGGGCAAGCTCTTGCAGACATTCGTCGCCGATGAGGGAAGAAGGAGCACTTCTTGAAACTCATGCACGCTGAAGATGGTCAGGGTCAGATGGCTTCTCGACCACACGCAACGATCGAGACCGATCGCAAGCCCTACCGATTTTTGACATTCGTGACCTTGTTTGCCGTCCTGTTTGCAGGATTTCTTGCAATCCCTGCAAGCGTGGGCGCCGCGTCCGAGCAGACGATCGATGACGTGAACTTCCGGATTGGACCTGGGACCGATTACGACGCGATGACGGTGATCCCCGCTGGTCAGCAGGTCGAAGTGCTCGGCGATCCCGTGAACGGTTTCTATCCGATTCGCTACGGAGATGCCACCGGCTATGCCTCAGGCGCCTATCTTTCCATCGGCGGTGGTACGAGCGGTGGTGGCGACATCTCCAATGATGGTGCGACCGGCCCCGCCTTTGTGATCGATGGCGCGTTGAATCTCCGCTCGGGAGCGACTTCCAGCAGCTCGGTGATCACCGTCATGGCGGGCAATTCGCAGGTCGAACTGACCGGCGAGGTCTCCAATGGATTCGTCGGTATTACCTACAACGGAACTTCGGGTTGGGCCTTCGCCGATTACATCAGCCAGAACTCCGCCCCGGCTGCGGAGCCGACCGAAATCCCGGTTACTCCAGCACCACAGCCGACCGACGTTCCTGTCACTCCAGAGCCGACCGATGTGCCGGCGGAGCCAACGGCAGTTCCCGACAATGGCAACGGTAATGGCGAGACCGGTATCGTCTCGATCATCTATGCCGCTGCCGACAAGTACGGCCAGTCCCGCGAAGACATGCTGCGAGTTGCCACATGCGAGTCCAATCTGGACCCGAGTGCAGTGAACTCCAGCAGTGGAGCGAGTGGACTGTTCCAGTTCATGCCGAGCACCTTCGCTTCCACTCCGTATGCCGATCAGAGCATTTTCGACGCGACCGCCAGCGCAAATGCCGCTGGCTGGATGTGGTCGGTCGGCCGTCGGAACGAGTGGGAATGCCAGTAGGCGTCTGCCCTTAGCGGCGCCCGCGTGGGCGCCAAGCCCTCGACAGCCAACATGACCCGGCCACGAATGGACCGAAGCGGCATCCCTCGATGCTTCTTCGGTCCGTTCGTCATGGCGGCGAGTTGGTCTCACAGGAATACTTGATGGAAAATGGTGGGGAATGGCGAATCGAGGGCACGTCGCTGGTTGGGAGACATCGTGATAGTCAGGCGCTCAGAACAACTTGAAGGATTGCAGCACGCGAACCGCGAAACCACCCGCTTGTTGCGGCATATCCAATCGCTTGCCCAACCGGGCGTGACCACGCAGGCACTCGATGATGCGGCACGCACGTTCATCGCCGAATTGGGAGGTGAACCGGTCTTTGCGATGCAGGCGGGATTTCCGGGGGCCATCAATACGAATCCGAACGATGTGGTGGTGCACGGGATCCCGGGAACCTATCTGCTCGAGAGTGGAGACATCCTGACGATTGACGCGGGCATGGCGCTCGATGGCTATGTGGGAGACGCCGCGACAACATTCTCCATAGGCCCCACGACGGCACGTCAGCAGGCGTTGATCGACACGACGTGGGGAGCGATGCAGGCGGCCATCCTCGCTGCCCGGACCGGCAATTATGTAGGTGATGTCAGTTGGGCAATGCAGTCATATGCGGAGGAGCATGGCTGCAATGTCGTCCGCGACTTCTGCGGGCACGGACTTGGAACGCGCATGTGGGAGGACCCGCAAGTGCCGTTTGCCGGGAACCCCAAAGAGGGCGAACGGCTCGTTGAGGGCATGGTCATAACGGTGGAGCCCGTCGTGCTCGAAGGCGGCATGGAGTACTACATGGCCAACGAATGGGAAGCCCGAAGCGTCGATGGCAGCTGGGTCGCGCAATTCGAACGCGCTGTCATGGTCACGAAGACGGGCGGCTTCATCCTCTCGGGTGATTAACGCAGCGGCCGGTGTAATGCGGGGTCAACACGGACATGACCCGTCCGTACGGGTCATGTCCGCCCCGCCAGCGTCTCTCTCCGCCTGGCGCCCTCGATGGCTAGCGAGCCGATCAGCGAGCCGACGGTGCAGCTGCAATCATTCCGAGTTGGGATCATGGATTGCTTCTGCTTGGACGGAATACTGCGAGAATCGTTCTCGCCGTGAAAGGGTATGCGTCTGGACACGCTTCCCGTTGAGGCAGAGGTAATCTCCGACGATTCCTCGATAATCAACGCCTCGTCGATCGAGTCCTGACACACCGCTCGCGTGAAAACCGCCACGTTCCATACCGACAGGCAGGGTATGAGCGTTTGGTCTGTTTTTCGCATTCCTGTATTCCCCTGTAACGCTTCTCGACATTCGATGAGGAAGTAACTTGTTGTCCCTGCGATGACGAGTCGAGCTCACCCTTGCGCATCTGCGCTCTCTGGCCGCGCGGCTCCATGCCCGTCGTGCTCGCCGTTCCGCCAGTTGAGTTCTAGCCAGCGCATGCGGGCTGATCTCGCTGCCGCCGTATTGTACGAGCCGCCGGTGCTTTTCCTTGATGAGCCAACGGGCGGACTCGATATGGTCGGCAAGAAGCGCATTCGAGGCTTTATCGAAGAAATCAATCGGACGCGGCGAACGACAGTTCTTCTCACTACGTACGATCTCGGGGAGTCGAGCGTCTCTGCACCAGATTGATCACCATCGATCGTGGATGAGTGCCTTGCGACGGACCTGCGAGCGATCTTGCTTGTCGCTATGCACCCTTTCGGCCGCTAGACCGTCATGCGACCGGCGCGAGGCCTGGCAAAATCTCCGCGCTACTTCTCCCCACATCTGTAAAGGCGTTGGCTACCCTTCCAATGGGTCGATGAGGTCCGGTTCATCATTGCGCGGGCTATTGACGGCCGAGCTGACCGGATAGATTTCGATCGCGTCATCAGGGGCAGGTTTCAGCATGTATTCGAGCGGCTCCGACTGGGTTTCCGATCGACTGAGCCAGTGTTCGATATCTTCGAGATCGAGGATCACGGGCATTCGGTCGTGCAACTGCGACATGGTCGCGTTTGCGGCCGTGGTAATGATCGTGTAGGTCTCGAACGGTTGACCATCAACCCCTGTTGCTTCATCGTAGAGTCCGGCGAACAACATGAGCGGGTCGCGCTTGAGGTGAATGTAATATGGCTGCTTGCTGCCGGCGCTTTTGCTCCCACCAGTATGTCCCCCAAGGCGCTGCCCGAGGCGCTGCCATTCGTAGAACCCGTTGGCAGGAACAATGCAGCGGCGCTGTTTGAGCAATGAGCGAAACATCGGCTTTTCGGCCACGGTTTCCGCCCGCGCGTTGATCGGAGTAATCTTCGGTCGCTCACCGGGTTTGATCCATCTCGGCACCAAACCCCAGGTCATGCCCCGCACCTGCCACGATTCTTCGTCTTCCGCCTCGACCAGCACGGGCAACAGTTGGGAAGGCGCCGCATTCCAGGTCGGCCTGAGTTTGAACTTGATATCGACCATCACATTGGTCAGCTGCTCGCTCAGCTCCTGAAAATCCTCAATGACATAACGACCACACATGACATATTCCTTCCGGATGGCATTTGCAGATGTGATCCTCCATATCTGCTGCGCGCAGGTTCCATCATACGGCCAGGCTGCAGTTCGTTGGGCAAGAAAAAGGCCACTCGGTGAGGGCCGAGTGGCCTTAAGGAGGAGGGGAGAGCGGGGAATCATGTGCGGGCGAATGATCGTTCAGGTCATGCGGCATGAAGCGGATGATCGTTATCTCCGCCAATGTCGTTCCGTTCCGCCGCGATCGGTGTCGGAAGCGGCAACGCGTGAGGCCGACCAGTCCCATCGGCGATGGCGGGACGGATGCTGATGACGCGATCTTCCTTGTGCGAGACAGAGGTGCGCGACGATGGCTTGTCGCCAAGCATGAGTGGAAAGAGAGCCAGTGCTCCAAAGAGGATGAGCCAGAATCCGATGATGAGATTGACGATCAGTGATGACATTGGATGAATCCTTTCCCCGGTGTGTCCGGGATCCACATCAGCGTGTACGTACACTCACGCATTTGTTGTGCCAACTAGTCAACGGACTCGAGGACGGTTGCTTCGAGAGAGGTATCGAGTCATTTCGCGTGCTCGGCAAACGGTGCTGTCGATGGCAACGTGCGCCGGTCTATCCACAACGGTCTAGATGGTTTATGATGCATGTTGTCAGTGTCCGGACACCAACGCGATGCACTTCCTGGGGCAACGGAGATGCGGGGAAGTAGTCAGCGAATACGCCGGGTGTTGACGCTTGCGGTGAGCATCTTCACGTTCCCTGGAGGTTGGCTCCGGGTGAGCCGCGTTCTTGGGTACGAACACATGTTCTCATAATTGTTCCTGTGTGTCAAGAGTGTTCGTTCACTTGTTCTCATTTTACCTGAGTCGCATCCACCGCCAGATCGGAGCCTTCCTGATTGCCGGCTCGTGTTTCCCGTCAAAGGAACCTATGGCGCACCATGTGCGATGCTTTTTCGGAGGCAAGAACGTGGCCTGCTAGGTACCAAGCGTTCCAATCATCCATGAGAAGCTCGGTGGGGTTTACAAATTCGTGGATATCTTTATACTGCCACGCTGCACCCTTGTGACATTTGGAGTGTCTGGCCAGCTCCATTTCGTTGTGGCTATTCCATCGTCGACGATGGAATAGCCACCTGGATTGCGACGAGATCTGGATCGCACGGCCTTATTTTTTTTGGGACGACGCTGGAGTGATTCCGGCGCCGGGCACGAAACGATGGCAGGATGTTCGCCTGCACGTCTATCAACCGGCGAGGCATGTTCGTGAAAACCTTTATGCGTACGCTTTCGTATTTATCGCCGTATTGGCGTCGCCTGGCGCTGGTCTACGCCACGCTCTTCATCGCACTCGGGCTCCAGCTGGCGATTCCAGATGTCCTCGAGCGAGCCATCGACCACGGTGTTGATGGGCGAGACGGATCCTATCTGTGGAAAGCCGCAATCGCCATCATAGTGTTGGCGCTTCTGCAGGCGGTGTTCACGTTCATTCGCTCGTATGGCACCAATGTGCTTGCGGAGCAAGTCGGGAACGACATGCGAGACGGGCTCTACGTGAAGTTCGAGGACCTCCCGTTTCAGTTCTACGACAAGTCGCAAACCGGTCAGTTGATGTCGCGTGCGACCGAGGATATCAACAATATCCGGGGCATGATGATGTTCTCGTTGCGGGCGGTCGTGCAGGCGGCCGGAATGCTGATCATCGTGGCGATTATCCTGATCCGCAAGGATTTTCTGCTGGCGGTCGTTGCGCTCTCGACGACACCGATTCTGATCTGGTGGTCGGTCCGATTCGGGATCTCGATTCGTCCCATGTTCCTGAAGATCCAGCAGCAATTCGGAGCGATGACCTCGACCTTGCAGGAGAATGTCGCCGGGGGGCGGGTCGTTCGTGCCTTTGCCCAGGAGCGGGCGGAATCGGAACGATTCGAACGGGACCTCAAAGAACTCTTCAATCGAAATCTGAAGGCATCCAGCCGGTGGGCGTTCAATTTCCCCGCCACCCTCGCACTCAATGGCCTGAGCGTCGCCGGGGTTGTCTGGGTCGGCGGCTATCTCGTCCTCAAGGATCGGATCTCGGTCGGTGAGCTGGTCGCGTTTCAGCTCTACACGACGATGTTGCAGGAACCCATCCGTTGGCTCGGGTTTGTGGTGCAGCGCATCGCACGGTCCAACGCCTCCGCCGAGCGCATCTTCGAGGTCATGGACACCAAACCCGCGATTCGCGATCTCCCTGGCGCCAGGCCGATGGACGACATGCGAGGAGTCGTTCGCTTCGAGAACGTGCAGTTCCGCTATCCGGGGACCAAGGTCAACGCACTCAATGACGTGTCTTTCACGGCGAGCCCCGGTCAGATCGTGGCACTCGTCGGTCATACCGGATCTGGCAAGACCTCGACAGTCAACCTGATTCCCCGGTTCTATGACGTGACCGGCGGGTCGGTCTTCATCGACGATGTCAATGTGCGGGACATCACGCTCAAGAGCTTGCGGCATAACATCGGCATCGTGATGCAGGAGAGCTTTCTTTTCTCGATGACCGTCCGCGACAACATCGCCTATGGACTCCCGGAGGCGTCGTTCGAGGACGTCGTAGCGGCGGCGAAAGCTGCCAAGGCCCACGAATTCATTCTTCGGATGTCCGACGGGTACAACACGGTGATCGGTGAACGTGGCGTCACGCTTTCTGGCGGCCAGAAGCAGCGATTGGCAATCGCTCGCGCCTTGCTGATCGATCCTCACGTACTGATTCTGGATGATGCGACGGCAAGCGTGGACAGCGAGACCGAGCATGACATTCAGGAGGCGCTCCGGGTCCTGATGACCGGACGAACATCGTTCGTGATCGCCCAGCGCCTCTCCACCATCCAGGACGCCGATCAGGTGCTCGTCTTCCATGAAGGAGCTATCACGCAACGGGGAACCCACGACGAGCTGATCACCCAGCCCGGCTTTTACCATGAGCTCTACGACCTGCAACTCAAGGATCAGGACGAAGCATCCGCAACTCGCGTCGCCTCCGAAACATTGGAACACCCGGCGCCATCGAGTTTCACGGAAGAATACGACGAGTCGCAGGACGAGCTCAGCTTTGGAGAGAATGTCAGCGTGAATGACGAGATCGAACTCGCTGACCGCGAACTTCGGGAAACGGAGCTGGCAACGACTCGTCGGTCCGGGGCTGAAGGCGATCGCATCCGCCAGAATGGAGCGAGCTAGACCTCATGGGACAAATTCGCTACGAACCTGAAGAGGACATTCTTGGCAAGGCGTACGATTCCCGGATTGCCGGCCGTCTGATCGGCTTCCTGCAGCCTTACAGAACCAAGGTTCTCGTCACCACGGCGCTCGTGATCGTGGTGACCGTCTCCGACCTGCTGCTCCCCAAGTTCTTCCAGATGGCGATCGACGAGGTGAACGGATCTTCTGGATCACAGCGCCTCAGCGCGCTGAACCTGATCGGGTTCGCCTTTGTCGTGACCGTGATGATTCGTTTCCTGGGAATGTGGGGCCAGTTCTACACCACGCAATGGCTGGGCAATCGCGTCGTCTTCGACATTCGCAACAGAATGTTTCGACATCTCCAGAATCTCAGTATCGGGTACATCGACAAGCGCGGTGTAGGTGCAGTGATGACACGCATCCAGAATGATGTCAGCGTCATCCAGGACATGTTCTCGGATACCGTGATCGGGATTATCAGCAACGTGCTGGTGCTCGTGGGTATTGTCATCCTCATGTTCGTGACCAACTGGAAGATCGCGCTTCTGGCAATGGTGGTCATGCCGATCATGATCCTGGTCATGAAGTATTGGCAGCAGTATGCGAAGGCCGCCTATCGCGCGACCCGGCGCACGATCGGCATCGTCAACGCCAACCTCGCCGAGAGCATCGACGGCATGCGCGTCGTCCAGGCGTACACGCGTGAAAACGAGAACATGCAGTATTTCCGGAAGATCAACGGCAACAACCTCGATGCCTCGATCGACGCCGCCAAGTACTCGTCGATTCTCTTCCCGGTGGTGAATTTTCTTTCGTCCGCGTCCACTGCGGCGATCGTGCTGGTTGGTGGGCATCTGGTCTTCAGCCAGAACCTCTCGCTCGGTCAGCTGGTGCTCTTCGTCGCATTGATCGATCGCTTCTTTGCCCCGATCCGCGACCTCAGCCAGCAGTACAGCACGATGCAGTCGGCGATGGCCGCGGGAGAACGCATCTTCGAGGTCCTGGATGTCGAGCCAGAAGTCCTCGACAAGCCCGATGCCTACCAGTTGCCGTCGATCGAAGGCAAGGTCGATTACAACGATGTGGTCTTCGGCTATGGCAAGACCGAGATTCTGCATCACATCGAGCTGCAGGTGAAACCTGGCGAAACCGTTGCCTTCGTCGGCGAGACGGGCGCTGGCAAGAGCTCGATGGTCAATCTGCTCATGCGCTTCGTGGATGTCTGGTCGGGGAGTATCACGATCGACGGTCATGATATCCGCGACGTGACGCAGGAATCGTTGCGCTCGCAGCTCGGGATCGTGCTTCAGGATACATTCCTGTTCGGGAGCACCATCCGGCAGAACATCTCCTATGCCAGGAACGATGCGACGCGGGCCGAGATCGAGCAGGCGGCCCGGGAAGTGGGCGCGCACGATTTCATCATGAAGCTGTCGAATGGTTATGACACCGAAGTGCAGGAGCGAGGAGTGAGCTTGTCTGTCGGCCAGCGCCAGCTCATCTCGTTCGCCCGGGCGCTGCTGGCCGATCCCAAGATTTTGATTCTCGACGAGGCGACAAGCAGCATCGATACCCAGACCGAGAAGCTGATTCAGCGAGCGCTCCTGCGATTGCTCGACGGACGCACATCGTTTGTGATCGCACATCGTCTGTCGACCATCCGCGAGGCGGACAAGGTCGTCGTCATGAATCTCGGCGAGATCGTCGAGATGGGGACGCATGACGAACTGATGGCCAAGAAGGGAATGTATTACAACCTGTACACCATGCAGTGGCGAGGCAAGGAAGAGGCTGCTGTCAGCTGAAGCGCGGCAGGCGGCGGAGAAGCGACAAAGTGGACGGCGCATATGCGCCGTCCACTTTGTACATATGTCCTGGAACCGGTATCGACGGCAATCGTGCCCCCCGTGATTCGATGCGACTTATCCGACCGCACGGCGGGAATCACCCGGTGGTTGACGTCGCAGATGCAGGCAGATGAAAAGCGCGATCACCGTGCAAGCGGTCAGGCTGAACGGATAGCTCACCCACGGAGCGATTGCGGCCAGAATATAGGGTATCGCAAAACCACCGTATGCCAGCACATAGAAGGTCGAAACGAACCTGCCCAACACGTGGGGATCGGCCATCCTTGTAATCTCCTGCAATCCGGAGATGAGCAGAATGCCATAGGCCACACCCAGCACCAGAGCCGCGACCAGCACGAGCCAGGGCGTGCCGGTACTGGCGATCGTGACACCCACAGCGAACCCCAGCGCTGCCGCGAACATGCCGATCAGCAGGAGATCACGCCTGCCGCTTGCCTCTCTCCGTTGTGCCCAGGGCTGAATTGCCACACCCGTCAGTTGCGTGATGCCGGTGACGAGCCCGGCGAAGGCGAGTGCGAACCCCTCCGTGTGCGTCGTCACGAGGCGTGGAAGGACGGTAAACGATATCGTGGCGGTGCCGAATACCCATGGCGCGGTCGGCACGATCAGCGCAAGGAATTGTGGATGGGAGTAGATTCGAACGTTGGCGAGTGTGAGAGCATCATCGATCGCATGCGTTCGAGTGGAATGATATCGGCTTTCCGGTGCCCGCCACACGATGGCGATCGCCACGACCATCATGGCAATGTGCACGAGATAGGGAACGAGTTGCGGCGCAGGAGCCCATTGCGCGATGAGACCTCCGAACAACCCGCCACTGCCGAACCCCGCCGACATCGCAATCGCGGCTCGCCGTGCTCCGGGGTTTCCCACCGCCGAGCTGGACAGTTCCTTGACCCATGCCGTGCCGGAACCGAAGGCCAGACCCGAGGCAATTCCCGCAAACGCCCTGCCCGCGAAGAGCAGCGGTTCATTGTCGGCACCGCCTATCAGCAGAAGCGAGGCGATGACAGAGGCAAATGCCGCTCCTCGCATGACTGGTCGGCGGCCATGCCGATCGGAGAGCATGCCCCCGATCAGGAGTGCAGGGATCAGGCTCAGCGCGTAGCTCCCGAAGATCGCGCTGCCCGTCGTGTCGGGGAGATGCTGGCGCCTTGTGTACAGCAGCAGCAAGGGCGCGAACACGTTGGCGCCCCATCCGATGCAGAACATCGTGTATGCCACAGGTATCCATGATCTCGGGGTGGGTGTCGGCGGCATGCAGGTCCCGTTCGTGGCGCAGTGCTGATGGTCGGGACAGGTCGTTCCGTTCGGCGGCATCCACGTCCGCAGACACTATACCGAAAGCATCCGGGACCAACCGGGAGGGCAATGACATGCAGCGGATGCCTGACTTTGCAGACGTTAACATTGGTTTCATGAACGTGCGATGATGATTCAGGATAGACGGCATGGGTCCCCACGTGGTGAAGTCGAAATCCCGACGATGATGTTGAGGATGTTCCCCGGTCATGAACCGATACTGGCGTGTATCGCCGAAACGTCCTCGGGTGCTGGCGAGCGGTTTCCCGGGGACTGTCACTCGTGGCGAGTGATCTCGACGTGACCGCGAAGACACGCCGCCCGCCTCACCGGCTGCTGCGGCCGATTGATCCACGGGTTTGCGGGCTCAGTTCCGCCAGCAATCGTTCGGCATCGCCGCGGTCGAGCTGTGGAAGCGTGAAGTGTCCGCCTGCACTGCCGGATGCGACCGAAGCATGAAATGTGGCGAGTGATGCCCGTCTCTGGAATGGGTTGGCGCTGAGCGATCTGTGCTGAAGTCGTTGGCGCCTCGTGACCATCGTGTTGCGTCCCGTCAACGTGCGCCAGTGCATGAGCAGGTGGACGGATGTCACCTGCCAGCCTGCCGTCCGATACTGCGACCATGCAAGCAACGCGGAGAGGGGGATCAGGATCAGGACGAGCAGCGGCATCCAGCCGGGTTCGTCGAACCAGTTCCAGAACACCAGATTGATGATGGCGCAGAAGACAAGGGTCCAGGCGACAGCGGGAACCATATACCGCTGCAGTGCTCGCGCGGGCAACCGTTGCAACTCCTCCGCCCGGATCGGCATGGAAAACTCCGGACAGGCCCGAGCAATCAACTCAGGCATCTGATCCATCTTCAGGAACGGAAACAGGACGCCCGATTCGTTTTCCTCGCTCCCGGCGTGTCCCGCGTTCTCGAACTTCAGTTCAGCGTAGCCGAACGGTTGGCGCAGGAGGCTCTCGACCATCACGACCGCCTGGATACGGCGAACGGGGATCGTGCGTCGACGTCGATCCAGTAATCCGTGCTGGACGACGAGTTGGTCTCCGCTGCGACGAAGCTCGAATCCGGCGAAGGTGAGCACGGTGCTTCCAATCGCGAGTATCCATGCGAAGAGACCAAGCACGATCACGGCGCCCGCGATCACCTGCAAGTTGGCATGCGTGGCACCTTGCCACGGCACGCGATCCCACCAGCTCTTTGGGACGTAATCGGTGCCGAACTGCAGCGCGACGCCGGCGATGGCGGCCGCTGGACCAACCCGGCCGGAGGTCGCCCCTGCTGCGATCAGCTCACGACCCGAGATTATTCTGATGCGCTCACCCGAATCGGCCATCGATCCCAGGTGCGAAACCGAATCGGAATCGCCCGGCTCTGCAGAGGAGGGCGCAGCACTCTCGACGGAGGGCGTTGCACTGCCCTGCCGAGCGGCAATCAACTTCCCGCGCAAGGCATGGGCGTCGTCTCGACCGAGCGAGTGAAGCTCGATTTTCGCCTCGCTGTTTCCGGATGCGGCGGTCTCCACGCGAACACGAACGAGACCAAGGATGCGCTCCAGCGGTGCTTCATCCAGGTCCACAGACTGGATGCGTTCGAACGGAACGACGCGTTCCTGGCGAGAGATCACCCCGGACCTGATCACCAGTTCACCATCAGTGAGCGAGTATCGGAACAGCATCCAGTGGACGAAGCTGAACAGCATCGCGCCGATTGAAGCCACTATTGGAATCACGAACGTTACGACAAGGTCGGCGCGACCGCCGGAGAAACCACGCGAGATGACGAGAAACACGATCGGCACGACCAGACCGCGCAAATAGCGGAGTCCCGTTGTCACGACCGAGAGCGGGTGGAGTTTGAGCCACTCCACACCGTCGGCGTTCTCCGCGAAGAGGTGGCCGCTCTCCTGGCGTTTCGTCGTCGAACCGGGATCAGAGGTCATCATGTACCTTCGCCAGTGCGGCAATCTGGTTTCGGACTTCTCCGGCCCGGGCGACCGACAGCGCCGGGATCTCCATCGAGCCCGCTGCCGTGTAGAACACGACGTTGGAGAGCGCATAGTGACGTTCGATCGGACCCTGCCGCGTGTCGACATGCTGGATGCGCGACATCGGGACCAGCTGGCGAGTGTGCGTGAACAACCCGTGCTTGAGGTCAACCTCATCCGCACGAATCTCGAACCGCCACTGCCGATAGCGAACGGTCGCATCGACCCAGGATGCGACCAGTTGAGCAATCAGCAGACCCACCGGGATGCCGATTGTCCAGACGAGTCCAACGTCGCGCCAACGATGCAGCGCATACATGATGGCGGCGGCGATCACGGTGACGACCACGGTGACGATCAGGTTGTTGATCAACCAGATTCTGCTCGCCCGAGGATCGAGCTTCTCCTCAGGGAGTGGGATGGCCTCGGGCTCAGGTCGACGATCGGCTCTCCGCTCGTCGGCATTCCAGCTGGCATAGGCGGCAGCGGTGCCCGGCCACGTCCGATCATCATGATCGGCACCGCCGCCAGCACCGCTGCTGCCGGCACTCTGGAGGCCTGATCGATCGTCGTTGGAACCGTCATCCTGCGGACTCGGCATGAGGGCGCTCCTCCTTCTTCGGCGTATGGTATGGCAGATGCGTGGATACAGAGAGACGAGAATGCGATCGTTTCATGGTGACACAGAGATGTGCCAACCGTGTGAACCGGCTCCCATCCGGCAGGAAAGATCGTGGGGCTGGAAGCAAGGCGACGTAGTATTGTTTGACCATATGAACCACCTTCCGCGTTCGATGGAAGATGCACCTCGCGCTTGATCCATCGATCAGCAGTGAAACTTACGGAGTAGCGTCAATCATGCCCGATACCGATCACGACGAATCGCCGCACCAACGCATCCCTACCGACGAGCCAATGGGAGACGCGGTCGAGGAAGCGGAAGCGCTGACTGAAGCGTCTCCCGCGCCAAAACGAATCCTGCTCATCCAGGCGCATCCCGACGATGCCGAATTCATGTGCGCGGGGACGGTTGCGCGCTGGATCGGCGAAGGTGCCGAGGTTCACTATTGCTCGCTCACCAGCGGCGACAAGGGGAGCGACGACCCGTCCATGAGTGGAGTCGATCTCGCGGAGATGCGCGAACGCGAACAGCGTGATGCCTGCGACGTGCTCGGCGTGGCGTCGGTCACGTTTCTCGGATATCCGGATGCGATGCTCGTTCCCGATCTCGCGATGCGTCGTCAGTTGACGCGCGTCATCCGCCGGATCAAGCCGGACGTGCTGATGTGCCAGGATCCTACCATGCGATACAGCGGTCAGGGATACATCAATCATCCCGACCACATCGCCGCCGGGGAGGCGTCACTGGCCGCGGTTTTCCCGTCTGCCCGCGACCGCTTGACCTTCCCGGAACTGTTGCTGGAGGGCCTCGAGCCACACAAGGTCGCTGAGGTGTATATCTTTGGCACCGGCGTTGCCGACCTGTGGGTCGACATCTCGGACGGGATCGAGAAGAAGATCGCGGCGCTGAAGGCTCATGCCAGCCAGATCCGGGATTGGGATCCGACCGAGATGATGCGTGAGTGGGCTCGCGAGACCGCAACACAGCACCCGGATAAGCCCGCAGGTTTCGGTGAATACGCGGAGTCGTTCAAATACATCAAGCTCGACTGAATCCTGCCGTGCAGAGATCTGCGTAACGAGCATGCTGGCAGTTCACTTTCGCATTGATGTCGACCAGCAGCACCTTTCAAGATAACCGGGAAAAGAGGAATCGATGGTTCAGCGGAAATTGGGAATGTACGTCGCCAATCGCATCAAGGACGAGATCATGGCACCGCCTAAGCCGGGGGCGGAAAACCAGATCGATGGTGAGTATCGGCGGGATGACCGCTCCGAGCGCTCCGAACGTTATGAACGCAGCGAGCCTGCAGACGACCTCCATGGGCAGATCGTGCGAGATGACGAAGGCAATGCGATCGGACGGGCATTCCGCGTGCCTGATGTCGCGCTCTACGTGATCGCGCGGGATGGCCGCAACCCGAGCGGCGACCTGACGCGGGCGATCCATCAGGATTCGTCACGCCTTGTCTTTCAGGCCACTCCCAACGGGCGCATCACGTCGATCATCTATGTCGCGGACGAGTCCCCATCTGCCGGTGGGTTGCAAGGGGCTCGCGCAGACGAGGTCTAACTGCCCGGCTGGAGATACTCGGCACCGGGAGCCAGCCAATCCTGACCAATCCTGACTGACTGGGTGAGATCGTAGCGAGATGGGTAGTCGGACCACGCAGCACCTTCATGCCGACATGCCGACATGCCGAGGTTCTGCCGTCAGTGTGGTCGCGACGCACGTTGGGGATGAGCCGGTGCGATGCGGAAGGCTCACCGTGATTGGTCATAACGTCACAAGGCCTTTACGGTTTGAACTGGAAACGGCCCGTTCGGACATCTCCGAACGGGCCGTTCGTTGTGCCACGAAAGAGATGGGTTAGCTCGCTACCCTCGTCGACAGTTGAGGCTCGCCCAACGTCAGCATCAGCCGGTTCGCGTTGCCGAAGAAGGCGGCGTAGTTGATGACGTCGAGAATTCCGAGGTCATCGAAACCCAGCTCGCGGAGCGCTGCGAAGTCGTCGCCAGTCAGGGCCTCCGGGTCGATCGTCACCTTGGCGGCGAGATCGACAACGGCTCGTTCGGTTGGGGGCAGGTCGGCATCGAGCCCATCATCGAGGAATGTCTGGATCAGGTTTCGGTTGCCGGAATTGCTGGCATACATGCGGGCATGGACCGATGCACAGAAGACGCACCCGTTGATGCGCGAGGCCGTCGTGGCGCCCAGTTCACGCCAGGCGGTCTGTGCCGGATCGTCCGATGCATAGATGTGGTGGTGGACCAGGGCCCGTGCCTGAAGGGCTGGGAAATCATTGGCAAGCACGGCCTGGTAGGCAAAATTCGGCTTGGCTCCGACGACGGCTTCGACGCGCTTCCGCTCCTCTGGCGTGAGGTCGGTATCGGTCGCGAACTCGAGCCAGGGAGTCCATTCAAGCAGCTTGAGGGTGAACGTGTCCCGGGTGGCAGTAGCGTCGGTCATGATTGTTCTCCGAAGGCGCGAAGGCCGGCGATCAGTCGCAACTGGTAGGAAACAAAGGCGATCGTTTGCGAGAGCGAGAGGATACTGGCCGGTGTAAAACCGGCGTCCTTGAGTGCCTGCAGGTCCGAGGCGCGGGCATCGGATGTGTGGATCGCGAGAAGATCGGCCTGATATCGCCTTGATCTCCATTCGCGCCATGGTTAATTCAGAGGTGGCTATCGTCTGGCGGTGTGCCGGCGATTCGGCTCGAGTCCGAGCCTTTGCCCAAGCCGCAGCAGATGTCGCCAACACCAACTGATGGAACTAGCATCTGAGGCGTCTACGCAGATGTGTTCCAAAATACTCGCTACTGACACCTTATCGCCCATCTCGACAAGCCGGGTCGCGTCCTCCTGCTCTGCGACCTTGGTGGGTCGGGAGTTCGGGTAGCAGGTTTTGGCAGAAGTGGCCGGGATGTCACTTCGCAGAGTTTCGGTGACATAGCGTGGCCATTGGCAGCCCAACTCGGCACTGCTGGCAACCCTGATGCGAGGCGGTGAGCAGGGGACGAAGCGAAATGACGTCTTTCGTGTGGCTAGCGACGCCACCTGCTCAATGTGACTAGCTACAGGGATATTCCTAATCGCGAGGTTATCTCAAACTTGACACTATGCCCCGGACCGGAGTGGTCCCCGCGCACGTGGGGATGAACCGTGCGATCCCTGGACGATCGAGTCCTCACCGGTGTGGTCCACACGCACGTGGGGATCTGCGGATGAAGCGGACATGGAAACCCGTCTGATTTGACGTGGTAGGTGATCTCCGCCGACGAATGTGGCGGTCGCGCTATCTAACGTTCTTCCCGCTGACGCTGCAGCATCCATCCGCGGGCAGCCGCTACGACCACCGCAAGCGCTTGCTCGGCGCCGTCGGATGGTCCCTTCTCGAAGTCGCCTTCTGCGACGGCCATCGTATTCGTAACGTGAGCGAAGCAGACGACCGGGCAGCCCCGAGCGGCAGCCAACGCGTAAAGAGCAGCGGCTTCCATTTCTACCGCTAAGGCGCCAGCAGCCTTCGCGGTAGCAAGCGCCGTCTGGGTCTCGCGGAAGGGAGCATCGGTCGTCCAAGTGGTGCCGCGGACCGTCCGTATGACAATGCGGTCCAGGCAAGTTTCAACCGCCGCGATCAGGCCCGGGTCAGCATCCACTGCAGGTGAGGCTGGCAAATACGCGTAGCTTGTCCCTTCACCACGAAGCGCGCGGTCAATCAAGATGACACATGGCGATTCCAGGTCGGGGGCAATCTGGCCAGCGGAGGTTATACTGACGACGAATTTGCACCCGGCAGCGAACAGCTCCTCAGCGACAAGCACCGCGAACGATGCGCCGACGGCACAGCCGACGATGCCAATCCGTACGTTGTCGTAGACGGTCTCCCACAACTCGGTGTGATAGCAGGCCCAGGACGGGGAGCGTTCCGCGCGTGACGTACGGGTTAGGTGGCGAACGACGTCACCGTCAGGATCGAGCAGACAGACATCGGGGACCTGACCAGTGGGGAGCGCGCGTTGACGGCGCGTCTCGCGCAGCATGTTTTCGGGCAAAAAGACCGAGAGTTCGTCGTAATCCGTCCGCGCGGTAAACGCGACGGCTGTGGGCGGCATGCGAGTGCTCTCCATGGTGATTCGATGTCCTATCTTATTTGCCGGGATTGACCCCTTGTCGAACGAGGCGCCACCGCGCCACATGGAATTTCAGAACGGCCAACGCCTCAGGAATGGTCGATCCCTGAGCAACAAGCCATCGATGCCCCAGTATCGACCGGATGCCACGATGGCCAGTATGAAGAGCGGGATATATTCGTGGGGCTGCTCGAACATCCATCGATTGCTGGACGCATAGACGAGCGCGAGAAAGAGTTGGAAGAGCAACCCCACGAGCGCTGCACCCTGCGTGACAAACCCAAGGATGAGCAGCAAGCCAACTCCCACTTCGGTGAAGGTCACCACCCATTGGAAACTGTCCCAGTTGGGAAGAATGAAGTCATTGACGATATGCTTGAGGTAGGGTACCGATGTTCCGGTCCTACCGCGCTTGTTGACTTCGAACTCCAGGATATTGCGCGCCTCGTCACGCCCGACGAGGGTGCCGCGATACCAGCCAATCATGATGGAGGTATTACCGGTCAGTTTGGCGAATCCGTTGGCGAAGAAAATGAGGCCCACGAAGATGCGCAACGCCGCAAGTCCATGGCCAAGCGCTGACCGGCTGACCATAGGTTCCGTGGAAGATGCGGACGTCGAGGGTTGAGGATCCAACGAAGCCATTAGGCATTTCCTTCCAGATGATTGAGGAAGCGTGATCAAGATGCACGGACCGGAAAACACCAACGCATCGAAATTGATGAGGGGCCGACATCGCGATCCTATCACGTCACGGCGAGATGGACTGACAATGATTCAGCAAGTCCCACCATCTGATTTAGGACTCAAGCTTTGGGAGTATGGCCTGTTCCGCGACCGTCTTCCCGTGGCTGAACCTATGAAGCGACGGCGATGGTCCAAAAGATGCGGATCCTCTCAGTAATTCCCAATGGATCACGTGCCAGGCGGATGGACCGCTGATTGAAACGGCTGCGTCGTGCCATCGCTAAAGGAAATACCATGCTCCGTCGTGGTGTCAGCACCCCATCCTTCGCCTTTGTTACGCTGCTCCTCGTGCTTCTGGCTAACTCCAGTCTCGTCAGCGCTCAGGTCGCCTCTCCGGTCGCTTCGCCGGGAGCCAGTCCGGTTGCCTCGCCCGCAGCTAACGCCGGCACTATCACCGGTGTCGTCACCGATGACGCTACCGGTGAGCCGCTTGCGGATGTCAACATCACCGTCGGCTGGGAAACCCTGATGCTGGCCACGATGACCGATGCAAACGGACGCTACACCGTTCTCAATGTGCCGGTCGGCGAATCGGCGCCCGTCCTAGGCTTTCATGACAACGGGTACCGGTATCACAACAGCGCCTTCGACGACAAGATAGATATCGTCCTAGAGCCTGGTGAGACGTACCGCTTTGACTTCTCGCTTGTACGACTCAACGATCCGGCTGGCGAGCCGCAGCTTACTGCGGCGACGATCAGCCCCGACCATATAGCGCCGGGACAGCAGGTTACCTTTGAGGTGACGGCTAACGGCGGCAAGGGCAAGCTCTCTTCAGAGGTCATCGCTGCGAATCCCAAATTGGGAAGGATGATCCTGATGAAGTCGGTCGGCGGCGATCGCTACCGCGCCACGGTGACGATCTCGCCCGAAACTCCGACAGGAGATTACTCGTTCGCCTTCTTTGCGGCGAGCAATGCGTGCTATGTCAATAGCAAGTTCCCAATGGTCACCCTGCACATTGTCCAGGCGTGACGCTACTGCTTACGCGGTCCATGGAACTGGAAGCTTTTAGGTGTGGTGTCTTCCTGGCACCCTTCGGGCCTTGTGACATTGCATCACGCTCATCTCTCGGCACCTTTCCCACCCTCGTGAAGCGTCTCGTGCGGGCGCTTCCAGCCAGTGGTAGACAGACGTCTCGATTGATGCAGGTGTCGTGTCTCCAACCCCGTTCGGGCCGACAGCACAGTTCAACAGCGATCGGCGCTTATCCATATCTTCCCCCCGCTCATGTAGTGCTGAACTTTCGTGGTCCAGCACTACATGAGCGGGGGCTCACTGAGAACCTGATGTGTATTCTCCAGAAGGCGTTCGATACCTTGCACGCTCTAATTCGGTCATCCGTTAGCGGGTGAGCCCGAACAGGGCAAGGCGGAGGTAGAACCACAGAATTCTGGCCTCCGCCGTGTCAGCATCTTCCAGGGGTGCTATCTCCCGGTATCCCGCCATTACGAACGGCGCGGCGTACGGGGATATGCCGGAGAAGCCAGCCGCTGGATCTCCCCGACCCGACCCCAATCCAGCGACGCGACGTACATTCGTGGGTCATGATCACCGACCGTCATCGAGCAATCTCTGAATCACGTCTCGCTTACCGGACCTGCGCCGACTTCCCGGATACAGCCTCCTCCGCAATCCGATACCAGGGATTGTATTGCCATCGTTCGACGTCAAGGTTGCGAACCGGCACCGACGACCGCTTCAACGCGCTCCCGCTCCCGCTCCGCCGGTGTGAACCACCGGCAGGGCGCCACTTGTTCGCTCCCTCATCTGCCAGGATCACCTGACGGATTTAGCACCTTTCCAAGTCATGACGACGGGAGGTTGCTGGGGCTTCACAGGGCCGGTCCCTCTGCCCCTCTGGATGAGGAGATGCGTCGTATTCACCTAAAGCTACTTTAAAATCAAAAGTATTGTGCGTCAAGGGGGTTTTCTGCCAATATCGTCTCCATGCTCTCCGTTGAGACTCCCTTCCTGTCGGCAATACATGCCTCAGATTCCACCGTCTCAAGATTGCAGCAGGCCGTTCGGCTAGCTTTGTGCGTGGTGCTCGACGAACGGGGAGTTGTGGCGATCTGCGCACTATGGTGTGATGTTTGAGACAGAACAGTATTCGCGATGCCAAAGATCGCCCATCTCCTTGGAAAGGAGACACGCCCCTGAATGAACGATCATCCCCATTCTCCTAACGGACGCTCCGGACTCAACGGCCGTTCTGCAAATGAGAGTCGATCTTCCCGGACACAACCCACTCCGGACCCAGATATTCCCCAACCGCCACGTCCTCCACTGTTCTCTCGCCATACGCCAAGACTGGCACGTGCATGGATGCAATCGGCCGGTCGAGGTGCTGCCGAGACATGGAACGGCGTCCGCCGTGTGCTCGCACTCGTCTGGGCGACCAGTCGCCTGCTGACGTCGGGGCTCGCGGCAACGAGTCTGCTCCAGAGTGTTCTGCCGGCAATCCAGGTCTGGCTCGCAGGGCGCCTGATCGATGAGGTCGTCGGCGGCTTCAATGCTGGCGGTGATAACGCACATATCCGTGGTGTCGTCATTCTGGCTGCTGTCCAGCTCGCGATTCTCGTGACGTCGAGCCTGATGCAGGCGCTGGGCAACGTCTGCCAGCAACTCCTCCAGGAGCGACTCGCGATTCACGTTCAGCTCGAGATCATGACGCATGCCAATCAACTGGATCTCGCCGATTTCGAGGACGCAACCTATTACGATCAGCTCCAGCAGGCGCAAAACGAATCATCGCGACGACCGGTCCAGATGGTGTCGCAGGTGTTCGGTCTGATGCAATCGATCATCACCTTCACGACGATGGTCGCCTTGTTGAGCAGTCTTTCCTGGTGGATCGCGGCGGCCGCACTGATTGCCCCGATCCCCGCATTCATCTCGCAGTCCCGCTATGGCTGGTGGGGATTCCAGGTCATGCGGCGGCAATCTCCGCTACGCCGGACGATGACGTACCTGACGACCCTGATGACGACCGATCAGTACGCGAAGGAAGTCAAGCTCTTCACGCTCGGCCAGTATTTCATCGACCGCTATCGAGGCGTGTCATCGACCTACTACGAAGGCATCCGGACGTTGCTGATCCGTCGGTACCTGGCCTCGTTCGGCTGGGGATCGATCACCACGATGGCGTCGTCGGGGACGTTCCTCTACGTCGCGATCCTCGCGATCCGTGGCCAGATCACGCTCGGTTCACTGACCGTCTTCACTCAGGCCGCCAGTCAGGTCCAGGGAGCATTTCAGGGAATCCTTGGTGGATTTCAGGGGATCTACGAAAACGGTCTCTATCTTTCGACCTACTATGAGTTGCTTGAAAAGAAGCCGATCATTTCCGCGCCCGCGAATCCGGCGCCGATCCGACATCCATTCACCAAAGGTGTCGAATTTCGAGACGTCAGTTATCAGTATCCCGGTCGCGATGAATATGCCATACGAAATCTGTCGTTCACGATCGAACCGGGCGAGACGGTCGCGCTGGTTGGTCGCAATGGCGCCGGAAAATCAACGGTCGTGAAGCTGTTGGGCCGGCTCTACGATCCCATCGACGGCGTGATCCTGATCGATGGCCGGGATGTCCGTGACTATGATCCCGCCGAATTGCGCCGGGAATTCGGTGTCATGTTCCAGGATTATGCGGCCTATCAGTTCTCGGCCGCCGAGAACATCGGCGTTGGCAATATCGATCACATGGACGATCTCGCCGAGGTGATGGATGCGGCCGATCGCGCTGGGGCGTCAGACGTCATTTCCAAGTTGCCGGAGGGTTTCCAGACCACGCTCGGGAAGTGGTTTGAAGGTGGACATCAGTTATCGGGCGGAGAGTGGCAGAAAGTGGCCCTCGCGAGGGCATTCATGCGCGATGCCCAGATCCTGATTCTCGATGAGCCGACGGCCGCACTCGATGCACGCGCCGAGTACGACCTCTTCAGCCGGATCAAGGAACTGACGACCGGTCGCATGGCGCTCTACATCTCGCATCGTTTCTCGACCGCACGCATGGCCGACCGGATTTTCCTGCTTGAGTTTGGGCAACTGAAGGAATCCGGGACACATGAGGAGCTGATGCTCATGCATGGCCAGTATGCCGAGCTCTTCGAGCTTCAGGCAGCTAGTTATCGATAGGGCGGTCTTGTGCCGGAAACGAAAACGCGCGGTGGAGCAATCTTCCACCGCGCGTTTTGCGTCGAGGTCAAACGCGGGGACGCTGTGAGAAATCCTTCGGTGGATTGACGACAAGATCGAGCACCATCCAGAGCATCAGCGCATACGAATAGAAGAGCAGAGGCAGCCCCACCGCAAATACGACCGCAACGATCTGCATCTGGAGGACGGTCATGTCGGTGCCAGCGATCATCCAGATCACGATCGCGACGGCCAGAAACTCGGTAAAGACAAGATTGATGACATACGAGCCAAGAAAATACCCGTCTTCGTAGGCGAACAGCACCCCGCAGGTCGGGCAACGATCCTTCAGCGCGAACATGCTTTTGAAGATGTGACCGCCCCCGCAGTATGGGCACCGGCGCCGAAGCGCGCGCGAGAGGGTGAGACCTGCTCGCTTTCCGGTCGAGTCCGGAAGATCGATGAGATCCCTGTGCATTGATTCAGGTACCGCTGACGCTGTACTCATGACGATTTGGTTGCTCCGGACGGAAACTGCAGGTGGGGTGTCAATGCCCCGCGACCGCAAGGCTGCGCGATCGTCAAGGGGTTATGCACGTATGTAGCTAACCTTATCAGATTGGTTGCGTTCTCGGACGCTTCCTGCTCCATATGCCTGCAGTAGGGCCATGTGAAAACGCGCCTTTCGTTCGTCGATACCTGGTGCGGGATTCAAGCACGAACCCGCCATGTGTCGCTCGCGTGTCGTGATCTGTGCACATGTCATCTGGAAGGGCATCGAATGTGACGGCGCATGTCTGGCAGCAGGTGATTCCGCAACCGGTGGTTTGGCAGATGGTGGCAGATGGCTTGACATCAGGACACGTTCGGGCGTAGGTTGACCGCGGACAAGAGACAGCAGGTGTGGATGTAACAGCCCCACGAACGCACGAACGGGTAAAGCGCTTCATCGCATATGGTTTGAGTGTATACATCGACAGGATGCGGCAGACGCGTAAGATGACGGTTCCGCCTTTCCTCGCCCCGCATGTACCGAGAAGGAATATTCCCAATGAATGACACGCAACGCGAATCATTTCCCGAGATCTTCGCAAAGCTGCAGCGTGGAGAGATGTCCCGCCGTGAGTTCATGCAGACTGCGGCCGGAGTCGGGATCGGAGGGGCCGCCGCCCTCTTCCTCTCTCGTGCAGCAGGCGTAGTTGCGCAGGATGCATCCCCGGCAGCCTCTCCAGCAGCATCGCCGACCGGTCAGGCTGGTTCGATCGCACTCTCCGAAATCGCAAGCAACCCGGGCAGTGCCCAGCCGGACGCCGATCCGGAGGCGACCGTCACGTTCAACCTCGGCGGTGAGGTCGATACCGCCGATCCGCAGGTACTCGCCTTCCTGAACGAGATCGAGATCTCCTCGAAGGTCTACGCCCCGCTGTTCGCGCTCGACGAGAAGAACATCCCTGCCTCGGCCGGTGCCGAGAGTGCGACCCTGTCGGCCGATGGCCGCATCTACACGTTCAAGATTCGCCAGGGCATGACGTACAGTGACGGCACACCGGTCACTGCCAGGAACTACGCGTATGCAATCAAGCGCGCGCTGAGTCCAGTGGTCAATGGCAACTACTCGAACACGCTCTATGCCGTCACTGGCGGTCAGGCGTGGCGGGAGGCAGATCCCAAGGGTGATGCCGCTGCTCTGAAGAAGCTCGAGGATGTCGTCTCGGAGTCGATCAAGGCGCTCGACGACAGCACGCTGCAGATTACGCTCGATTACGCAGCCGGTTACTTTCCATACGTGATGGCGATCTGGGTGACGTATCCGGTCCGGGAGGATCTGGTCGAGGGCAAGGGCGACACCTGGTGGGCCGACCCCGCCAACTACATCGGCAATGGACCGTTCAAGGTGACCGCGCACACGGACAAGCAGGAATGGGTGTTCGCGCGTAACGAGACCTACTTCCGCGGCTCGCCGGGCATCAAGACTTTCGTGTTCAAGGAAGTGGAGAGTTCCGAAACGGCGCTCCTTGCCTATCAGCAGGACGAATTCGACCTGATCGGCCCGGCGTCCTCCCAACTCCAGCAGGTCCAGGCAGACGCGACGCTCGCGGGCGAACTGAAGCGAACGGTTGGTGCGAATACCCAATGGGTGTCGATGAACAACAGCGCGAAACCATTCGACGATGTTCGGGTTCGCCAGGCAATCTCCTCCGCGATCAACCGCGAGCAGTACATCAAGCAGATCGCCAGCGGCGTCGGCGTGCCCGCCGGAACGCTGTTGTATCCCGGCAACCCCGCGTATCAAACCACGTTTCAGCAGACGTTCGACGAGACCAAGGCGAAGCAGTTGCTGGCTGACGCCGGCTTCCCGGACGGCAAGGACTTCCCGAAGCAGCAACTGCTCTACGTCTCGGACGATGCCTCGTCACAGCAACGGGCAACCTTCTTCGCCCAGAACCTGAATCAGGTGCTCGGGATCACCATCGAGCCGACGCCGATCGATTCCGCGCAGCTGCAGAGCCTGCGCACGAACCGGGACCCATCGTTGATCTTCTCCTTCGGTCAATGGTTCGAGGACTACCCTCATCCCCAGAACTGGCTCTCGGTGGTCTTCGGTCCTGGCACCACTCGCGCGCCACTCGGTTGGAATGACGCCAAGTTCAACGAGCTCGTGACCAAGGCAGACAAGTTGCCGATCGACCAGGCGGTTCCGTTCTATCAACAGGCGGATGCCTATCTCGCGGAGCAGACACCAGTTGCCTTCTATCTGCACGACGAGAACCTGACCCTGATCAAGCCGTACATCAAGGGGTACATCACGTATCCGACATCAGTGGTGGACACGGTCTATCAGGCCGAGAAGATCTACCGGGCCAAGTAGCAAAGCATGAAACAGACTGGAACGAGGGGATCTTCCCTGTGCAGAACGCTCTCGTTCCGCTTGGCTGCGATGTGTGGCGTGGCCGGACTGGGTTTCGCATGGGAGGCGTGTTCGATGGCCGCAGAGCTGCGTAACGTCGAGCATCTTGGCTGAGAAGTTTGGAGGTCGCCATGATCACCAACACTGCGCCGATGAACATTTTGAAACCAGCGAAGATCACCATGGAATTGTTCTCCCCGTGGTCGTTTCAGCGATGCACTGCAACAGACGGATGCGCATTCGATTTTTCACGACGATCTCAAAGCCTTCAAGCGCTGTTGCGCTTTCGCTTTCTCGCGAAGAATCGTCGACTGCGGTTTCGAATCCACCTCGGACCTCTCCGTCGGACCATATGGATGCGTTAATGTGGAACGTCGTCCCAACGAGAGCGGATTGCAAACCCTGTGCACTCTGAAAGGACTGCAAATGACGTTCGAGTTCGATTTCATTCGGAAGCTCAGCGTGAACGCGACTATTCGCCCGAAAGAAAATCGCAAACTTCTTCAATGCTGCAAGCTGCACCAAAAGGTCATCGGCTTCAGTGTCTGCATCGAAAGGCCATGGTTCAGGGCACCATTCAGGTTTTGAGAGAATGGCAGCCGTAGAAATGTCTGAGCTAGCGTCGTTCTGTCGACTCAGGAGCCATTCGTCATTTTGAGCTCCCAAAGTAGCTCGTAAAGTGACCACTTCCCGAATTGATAGTTCGTGCGATGGCCGTATCCCTCTTGAGATAACCCAACCTTTGGACATGTTCATGCTCCTATGCTTAAAAGGCGACAGTCTATAATGGCCGGTTTAGGTTACGAGCACGCACTGACCTGAGCACTGTCCGTTATTGCACATCGCAGCACGAGCTTGGCGCATTCCATAACTGCACCCGGTACAATTGCACGGGCACATCCAATAGAAATACCACTTCCCATTGGGCGAGTACGCATTGATTGAAGACCGCGTGCAAGACGGCGGCCCCCACATCACACGGCATGTGCTGCTAGGCCCTAACATCTGAGAGACCTGTTGTGGACAGTATTCATCAGCAAAGGTATCAGCCCGTGGAAGTGCTGCAGCACCAAACAAGCCCGCTCCAACGGCACCCGCAGCCCGAATTCGACATGATTTCGCTGGACCCCACGCAGCTCCCGCAGGTACAGGCCGATCCCACGCTGAGCCAGGAACTGAAGCGAACGGTTGCCGCGAATACGTTCTGGTTCTCCTTCGATGTGGCGGTCAAGCCGTTCGACAATCTGCAGGTGCGGCAGGCGTTTGCCGCGGCGGTCAATCGAGAGCAGTACATCAAGCAGATCACCAACGGTGTCGGCGTTCCAGCGGGCACGCTTCTTTACCCTGGAAACCCCGCATATCAGTCCACCTGTCAGCAGACCTACGACCCGGACAAGGCGAAGAAGCTGCTTGCAGATGGCGGGTTTCCTGACGGCAAGGACTTTCCGACCCAACAACTGCGCTATGTCGCCGATGATGCTGCCTCGCAGGTGTGGGCAACCTTCTTTTCACGGAATCTGAAGCATGTGCTCGGCGTCGCCATCGAACCGAGCTCGATCGATGCGACCGAATTGCAGAGTCTTCGCAACCACCGCGACCCGTCGCTCGTGTTCGGGATCGGCGAGTGGTGGGAGGACTATCCTCACCCGCAGAACTGGCTCTCGCTGGTCTTTGGCCCGCGCGCGATCAAGTTCTGGAGCGATCCGGAATTCGACGAATTGTGTGCCCGGGCGGACAAGCTTCCCATCGGTCAGGCTATTCCGATCTATCAGGAAGCGGATGCCTATCTGGCGGAGCAGGCACCCGCCGTGTTCTACATGCATACCGAGAACCTGACGCTTATCAAGGGGGATCTGCAGGGGTACATCACGTATCCGACATCTGTCGTGGATCTGAATTTTCAGGCCGAGAAGATCGACAAGACCAAGTCCCAAACCCGCCGACGGCGTGAGACGGTAGCGGGGAACATCGGAAACCCCAGTCGGTTTCTGACTCACCAGGCATCCTGCCTGACCGGCACAGTGCCTCGATGCCCATCGTTTGCCTGAATCTGACGGCGCGGCGCGGGCCTCCATCGACGAAACATATTGGAGCGTGTGTTGCCAGTCGCGCGCACGCCATTTCTGCGGGGCATTCCCATGATTCGATACATTATCAGGCGTGTCCTATGGATGATTCCCGTGTTGTGGATGGTGGCAACGGTCACTTTCCTGATGATGCACTGGGCGCCGGGGAGTCCATGGGACGCCAAGTCGGGGCATGGGCGTCAACTCGATCCGGCGCTGGAAGCATCGTTCAATCGCCAATACGGACTCGACCAGCCGCTGCTCGTGCAGTACGGGACCTACCTCGAGAACGCTGCCCTGCTGAATTTTGGGGACTCCTACAAACAGCGAGGCAAGAGTGTGTCCGCCATCATCGGCCAGGGATTTCCGTATTCCGCCCGGATCGGCGTGCTCGCGCTGATCCTCGCCGTCGGGATCGGCGTCCCGGTGGGAATCTATGCTGCGCTGCGGCACAACACCTTCGGTGATTATGCGAGTTTGTTCATCACCACGATCAGTTATACGTTGCCCGAATTCGTGATCGCGATCTTTCTGCTCATCATCTTTTCCGTGCGTCTGGGGTGGTTCCCTATCCTGTTTACGGATTGGCGGAGCTACATCCTGCCCGCCGTGGCACTGGGAAGCGGAAGTGCTGCGTACATTGCGCGCCTGACGCGTTCCAGCGTGCTCGAGGTGCTGCGGGAAGATCATGTCACGACCGCCCGCGCGAAAGGGCTTACCAACCGGGCGGTGATCGCACGGCATGTGATTCGGAACGGCATGATCCCGGTTCTGACCGTGATCGGGCCGGCCTTTGCGGGACTGATTACCGGTACCATCATCATCGAGCGAGTGTTCGGCGTCCCCGGGATGGGTCGTCTGTTCATCGACAGCATCACGTCGCGCGATTACCCGGTGATCATGGGGGTGACGCTCTTCTACGCGTTCATCATCGTTCTCTGCAACCTGATGGTGGATATCGCGTACGGCTTCGCCGACCCAAGGATCCGGTCATCGCAATAGGCAATACATGACTGGGTCGGATGGGTCGTCGGCCAGCCGGGTTGCAATTCAAAACGCGGGACGAGGGAATCAACGTATGGTACAGGCACTCTCGCAAGCTGAAAGCGCTCATCCACTTTCTGTCGGCACAGCGGGACGTTCGCGCGGATTGTGGTCGGATGCCTGGCGACGGCTGCGCAAGAACAAGGCGGCGGTGATTGGCCTCGTCTACATCGCGATCATGATCCTGATCGCGATTGGTGGTCCTCTCATCGCGCCGCATGACCCGAACGAGATTCCTCCGGACGCGTTCGCGAACACGCCAACATTCTGGCAGGAAGGCGGGTCGATGGCGTATCCGCTGGGCACGGATTCGCTTGCGCGGGACGAACTCAGTCGATTGATCTACGGCGCGCGGGTCAGCATGATCGTGGGCATCATCCCGACCATCATCGTGGTGCTGATCGGCGTCTCGGTTGGCCTCGTATCGGGATGGCTGGGTGGCCGCTGGGATAATATCCTCATGCGACTCGTGGATGTGGTCTATGCCTTTCCATCGCTGCTGCTCTTCATCATCTTCCAGGCATCGTTGCGGGAGACGTGGTTTGGCCGCTCGCTGAGCGGATTGACGCTGCTCTTCTTTGCCTTTGCGATCACGGGATGGAACGGTCTCGCGCGGCTGGTGCGCGGACAGACGTTGAGTCTGCGCGAAAAGGAGTTTGTCGTGGCCGCGCGGGCGGTTGGAAACCCGGCGTCGCGGATTATCGTCAAGCACATCCTGCCCAATACGTTGGCGCCGGTGATTGTGTCGATCTCGTTCGCGATTCCCGGCTACATTCTGGCTGAGGCCAGTCTCAGCTTTCTGGGGATCGGGATCAGGCCGCCAACGGCAAGCTGGGGAAGCATGGTGTTCCAGAGCTTTCCAATCGTCACGTTCCGGCCGATCTTCGTGATCATGCCCAGCCTGCTGATCGCGCTGATCATGATCTCGTTCGCCTTCGTGGGGGATGGTCTCCGAGACGCGCTCGACCCACAATCGAACAAGTAGAAGCCACGCGGGAGCTACCCGTATGCGCTGCGAACGCACCACGGAAGTCCGCAATGCGTTCGCTTCTTGCGCCACGTCGACCTGCTGCGGGATCAGTTCACGGTGAACGGCATGATCATGCCGAGCATGAAGTGAGGGGCGCCGGTCTTGGTATCCGGCACGAAACAGATGGCAAAGTAGTCGCCTGCCACGAGATCGAGCAGTGCCCAGACGGTCTCGCCCGGATTCATGGGCGCAGCTCCGGCCAATGAGATGAACGGCGGGCCACCGCTTGCGACAGGCGTAGCCTCATGTGCAGGTGTCGACGACCCTGCGGCAGAGGGTCAGGCGGTGGCGCCAGGAACATGGCCCTGACCTGATCGAACGAAACTCCCGGCGACAGCTTGCAGATGCCCATCTCATGGAGTTCCTTGCCTGTGTCGGTGATCTTCCAGACGTGCTTTCCGGCCGTCAGTTCCGCCGGCAGATTCTCGAACGAGAAATCGATCAGATCGATAGTCGTTTCGGCAACGGGCTCCGTGCCCGCGGCCGCAGCGGCGGTGACTTCACGAGGGGCCAGCATCCCCATCTGGTAATGGGGCATGCCATCTTCGTCGGGGATGGCGCAGATCACGACATACTGACCGGGTTTGAGGTCCATGACGACCGTGCTTTTCTGATCGGGATCGATACTACCCGGTCCGCCAACTGCCGTCGAGACGCCGAACAGGGCGCCGAAATCCGGTAATTTCGCCGCGGCCTTGAAGTCGTCCACGGTTTTTCCGTCGTGAAGGAGCATGAACATGGCATGATGTTCGGACGGGCCCTGGTTGTCCAGCGTGATTTCGGTCAACCCACCGGGGATGGTGGTTGGAAGATCGAATTTATAATCCTCGGCGGTGATGGTTGTCTTCGGATACGAGTCAGCTTGGGCTCCGACGAATCGCGTTCCTCGTGCTACCAGCACAGCGGCCAAACCGGCTCCGCCGACCCCCGCAACGCTGTGCACCGTGTAAACAGATACCTGTCGAAGGTCCCTGTACGACGATCCACGTCTCCGATGTCCATCACAATCTCCCGTTTGACAGAAATTGATATCGACAAGGATGACGACACCACCTGGTCCTGTAGAACCTCATTCTTTTCCGTCAATACGGAGACAAACGAGTTCGCTAGATGCCGCCTGCAGTCGCGTTGAGCTTGGGCGCGTCCAGTGTTCCTGCGACGCTCTCACAGCCTGTGATTGGCTTGACCGCATCGTCACGGCGTGACCCGCTGCAGCAACCGGGCTAACGCCATCATGTGTTCGATCTGGTAGGTCAACCGGTTGTTGAAATCGAAGGAGAGTTCGGGCGCTCTTCGTTGGCAGATGACTTTCCCCTGTGCATGTGCGTCCAGCGAGTCTGCATTCATATCGATAGCGCTTGGGACCTATGACCGAGATCGACGTCAGGCTCCCTGTGTAGTAGATGTACGTACACATCTGGCGTATGATGATTGCAGACATTCACGTGGGTTCGCCCCACTGGCGCGATGCAGACAAGGAGAGACACGGCGGTGATCGTTGAACGGCAATCGAGCGTCGACAAGGCCGAGATCGACATCCTGCACCTGTTGGGAACCAGGAGCGAGCCTCTGGCTCCTGCGGATCTCATTTTGGAACTGGAGCGCGCCGGATTGCTCAACGCGGATATCAGGGCGGCGATCTGGTATCTCCTGGATCACCACCGCGTGAATCTGACGACCGACCTTCGGCTTGCCTTGCCACGGACTGCGGCGTAGGGCGTGGCGAACGGGATGTCCGGAAGTCATCGATTCGACCGGCAGCATGAAGAGGGAAGCGCACAGGGACGGGCCGACGACCTGCGCTCTGCCGCTCGGCATGATCGGGATCGTATCCTCTACAGTTCCGCGTTTCGCCGGCTCAGTGGTATCACCCAGGTCATTTCTCCTTCGGCCAGCCATCCGACGCACAATCGCCTGACCCATACGCTCGAAGTCGCCCAGATCGGGCGGAGCCTTGCAGAGCGCCTGTTGGTTATGGGATGGGACGACGAGATCGAGCGGCTTGGTGGTCTGGACCCGGACGTGGTCGAAGCAGCGGCGCTCGCGCACGATCTGGGGCATCCGCCATTTGGACACGTCGCGGAACGAGAGATCGACCGACTTGTTGCCCGGGATCATGGCGTGGGGGATGGTTTCGAAGGCAATGCCCAGTCGTTCCGGATCGTCTCCCGGCTCGCAGTCCGTCATCGAGACAGCGACGGGTTGAACCTGACCCGCGCGACCTTGAGCGCCTCCACCAAATACCCCTGGTTCCGGGGCACGGACGGCGAGACGCACACCAAATGGGGAGCGTACCGTACCGAAGATGTCGCCCTGACATGGTCTCGCGAGTTTCTTCTGCGACCGGCCGCCAAGACCCTCGAAGCGGCTCTGCTCGAATGGGCGGACGACGTCGCCTACGCTGTGCACGATCTCGACGATTTCTTCCGCGTCGGTGCCATCCCGCTGGACCGGCTCGCGAGCGATGAACGCGAACGGGAACGCTTCCTGACCGCTTATTTCGAGCGCGGAAACGCTGACGCCCAACAGCAGGCCGAGCAACGGCGCGTGTTTCGGGGACTGCTGGGCTTTGTGCCGGTGACCGAGCCGTATCAAGGGTCGCGCGAAGATCAGGCCCGGTCGCGAAGTCTGGTCTCGACCCTCGTTCACCGCTATGTGACGGGGATCGCGATCGGCAATGAGGGACTGGCGGTCGAGCCGCTGCTTCGGGCCGAGGTCAATCTGCTGAAAGGCGTGACCTGGCATTACGTGATCGACAGCCGGGCGCTCGTCACGCAGCGGTATGGACACACGCAGTTGATCCGCTCGCTCTTCAATGTGCTTGCCGATGCAGGTGCCGAAGCACGACCGCGTCATGAGGCGAGTCGGATCTTCCCCATCTTCTTCCAGCAGATGGTCAGGGAAGCTGATTTCGCCGATGCCGCGATCGTTCGTGCTGTCGCGGATTACATCTCGTCGATGACCGAGTCGCAGGTGGTCGATCTCCACCACCGGCTGACTGGCATTTCCCTCGGCTCTGCCCTCGATCCGACAGTTCTTTAAGGCGCAACTGCAGCTAGGGTTTTGCCCGAACCTGCCCTATCCCTGCATCCCGACGCGTCAGATGTCTGATATGTGGTGTGACTGCGCGGCCGCTCAGTGTCCGACCTCAAGGTCTCCAATATGCCACGATCGTGCCTCCCTCGAAACAATTCCATGGACACGAAGCCGGACGCTCGCAACGAAGGACCTGCCCGATTGGTCAGGAGCACTCCTCTTGCCTTCCTCACATTCGAGCAATATGATTCGGGTAACGAATAGTTCGCATGTCGACGGGTAGCTACCTGTTCAGGAAAAAGGACCGTCCAAATGGCGCAGGCGTTGGAAATTGCAAGAGACGACACGATGGAAGGCGATTCCAAGGTTGTGATGGGCGACCTAACGGCCATCTCGCTTCGCGATTCCGTTGTGGTGCCAGAACATCTGCGGGGGACAATCGATGCGCTGCTGGTGTTGATGCCGGTGCTGACACGCAGAATCAATTCTCTGGCGTCCGAATGTCCGAGCGGATACAAGCCAACCCTGCCGCAAATCAGGGTGATGACGGTGTTGGCAGCCAGTGGAACATCGACCGTCAGTGCGATCGCGGAGGCACTTGAATCCTCGCGACCTGCAACCTCCGAGATGATCGATCGGATGGTGGACATCGGGTATGTATCACGCGAACCCAACCCGGCTGATCGACGCCAGGTGCTGATTTCCCTGACACCTCCCGCTGCCGAGATCATGGACGCGAAGGTCGCGCGCCGCCGGGCTGTTCTGGTCGAGTCGCTGTCCGATCTCTCGGAGCAGGAACTCGCCGGTTTTCTCAAGGGCATGCGTGGCTTCACGCGGACGATCGCTCCCGACGTGATGTCGGACCCGGCGTTGGCGTCCGTGTGCGAACGAGCAGTCGCCGGGTCGACATAGTCTCCACATTTACTGGACCCGACCTCCCGTTGCCGGGTCACGTGCCACATATGCCGTTTGCCGTCCATCTTCGATCTGTCGCACACCACCGCGCGAGGGCTTTTCATGGCAAAGAACGCTTTATCCCCCCGACGAGCCGAGAGTTCTGGACCCCAGCTACCTCCGGCATCCGCGAATCCGTGGCTTGTCCTGGTCGTCTTGTGCGCAGCCATCTTCATGCTGTTGCTCGACTCGACCATCGTGAACGTCGCCCAGCGCAAGATTCAGGTTGGACTCGATGCCAATCTCTCCCAGATCCAATGGGTTCTCGATGCGTATATCCTGACCTTCGCCGTGCTGCTCCTCACGTTCGGGCGACTCGGCGACATCTTCGGTCGGCGCCGGCTCTTCGCGCTGGGTCTGACGATCTTCACGCTGGCGTCGGTTCTGTGTGGCATATCGAGTTGGCTTGGTGACCTTGTCGGCGTGTCCGGTGCCAATGCCCTGATCTTCTCCCGTGTGATTCAGGGAATTGGCGGTGCTTTGATGATGCCGCAATCACTTTCGCTGCTGACGGTGGTGTTTCCTCCGGAAAAGCGCGGCGCGGCGTTCGGCATCTGGGGAAGTATCGTTGCCCTTGGGGCGGTCATCGGACCGGTTCTCGGCGGATACATCGTCACCGATTACGCATGGGAGTGGGTCTTCCTGATCAACGTCCCGGTCGGCATCGCAGCCGTCATCGCCACATTCATGGTGGTGCCGGAGTCGGTCGATACCAACGCATCGCATGCGATCGATTGGGGCGGGGTACTGCTGTCCGGGCTGGGAATCTTCGCGCTGGTCTTTGCCCTGATCGAGGGGACGAGCAAGGGATGGACGAGCACCCTGATCGTGGGCCTGTTCATCGCCTCGGCGATCCTGCTCGTGGCGTTCGTTCTCTGGGAAAAGCGGCACTCCGATCCGATCATGAAGCTGGAGCTCTTTCAGATCCGCAACTTCTGGGTGAGCAATGTCCTTGGCGGCATCATCTCGTTCGGCGTGATCTCGATGATCTTTCCGTTGAGCGCGTTCTTGCAGGGCGTGCTTGGAAATTCTCCCATCCGGGCCGGGCTGACCATCGTGCCGCTCTCGATCGCGATGACGCTCACCGCACCGTTCGCCGGTCGCTTCGCCGATCGGTTCGGTGGGCGCTGGTTCCTGGTCTCCGGGTTCGCGATCATGACGCTTGGCGTCTCCCTCGTCGTCATGCAGATCGGGCCTGGTACGACGTGGAAGTCGCTGGCGATTCCCCTGGCTGTGACCGGCCTCGGGATGGGACTCTCTTTCCCGCCGATGACGACGGTCGCGATGAAGGATGTTCCGCTGCGGATCGCCGGGAGTGCATCCGGGATGATCAACACGACCCGAAATATCGGTCAGGTCCTGGGTGTCGCGGTGCTTGGGTCGGTGCTGCAATCGCGGGTGGGAGCAGAGACATCGTCCTCGCTTGTCTCGACGGGTATCGATGCGACGCAGCGCAGCCAGATCGGAGAACTGGCCAAGGCGAATCGCTTGGACGAAATCATTCGGCTGCTTCCGGCAGATCAACGCGACCTCTTGCCAGCGCTGCTTGGGGTGCTTCAATCAGCCTTCTCGAGCGCTGTCCAGACAACGCTGATCGTGGCCGCACTTGTCACGGCGGTAGGGGTTGTGGTTGCCATTCTCGTTCAGAATCCCGTCCGCCAAGGAGCCGCGCAGACGTTGCCGGTGGGACATGCCGATCCGCAGGCGGCAGCCGCCCACGTGTTCGGCGAGTAGGTCCGATCGATGGAATCAACACGACATGAAGACACCGGGCATCCAACGATGCCCGGTGTCTTTGAGTTTGGGGGGCTGGTAGTTCGGGAACGTGTTCCCTCTGCCGCGACATTTCGACCAAACCGGAGCATGATCTTAGGAGGCGATGACATCTGCCAACAATGTCCCTCGATTGCCAATAGTATCGACTTTATGCTCGATCGTTAGTAGTTGTTGACTTACGTTGTTAGATGTTGGATAATGTTCACAGGCATACAGAGATATCTGACGAGCAAAAAGACGTGAAGGGATAAAAATGGCAAGCGATGGATTCAACGTTAACCAGGAAGATTTCGTGTCGCTGGCGATACCGCGTCGGTTCTACGAAGAAGTGCTCTTGTATCTTGCCAGGTTGAGGGCTGCTGAACTGAGCGAGCCGACTATCTCGGCTCTCGACAATATGCAGGCTGGCGAGGACGAATTGTCGTTCCGGGGATGGACGCGGTCCGACGTGCGGCGGTTGTCGCATGAGGTTACCAATCCAGAGGTGCGGGCCGTCTTTACGCTGCCATTCGAAAATGGCAAGGAAACCGTATCGATGCGTGAACTCATGGATTTCACAGGCAAAAACTCCAGACAAATCGCAGGCGGAATGGCCGGGCTAGCACGAATGACCAAACGAGATTTCGGCAGTGAAACCTGGCCGTTCATGCCCTCCACAGGTGGTGATGGCTTGGCAGAATATCGAGTGCCCCGCTTTGTGCAGGAATGGTGGCAGGAGGGCTGAGCAGCCATCAGGCGCCCACCAATAGTCGACATCCTCTTCGTCCGCGGCTCGCGGACTCTACTTGTAGCAAGGTTTCGTTGACACCCTGTCTCGTTCATAGGGCTTGATTGGCCGAATGAATTGGAGGCGGGGCCCCAACCTCGTTTGTGGGGTTCCAGATAGGGAACGCGACAATAGTCCTCGATATGCAAGCGGCACTCGTGGTCCAGACCCGGCCAAGCAGCCAGGGCCCCAGGGGCCATATTCAGGAGCTGGTCTCTTCTGGCTCTCACATCCATCGTTGTCGAGCGGATCTCGCGCTTACTGAGCCGATCCCTCGCCAACAACACGACACAAGACACCGGGCATCGAACGATGCCCGGTGTCTTCATGTCGTGTTTGCGATGCGGTGCCGTCGATCAGATCCGGCGGATGCGAACGATATCGATGGCGGGAACGAGTGACTGTCCCTCCGAAGGACTGTTCTGGATGGCGCGAACGATCTCCATGCCCTCGACGACCTGGCCAAAGGCGGCGAAGCCCTGACCGTCCGGGTTGCGCGCGCCTCCGAAATCGAGCCCGGGTTGGTCGTTGATGCAGATGAAGAAGTCGGAGATCGCGCTGTCGGGTGTTAACCGGGCCATCGAAATCGTGCCGTCACGGTGAGTAAGCCCGGTCTCGGAAGTGCGCTCCAGGGTGATCGGAACTCCTTGCTCGTCAATCCGCGCCGGATCGATCCCACCCTGAATGACCTCGATCGCGATCGTATCGTTCGGCAGCAGCGACCGGTCCGCGGTCGGATCGATGCCACTATCCGTGTCCGAGATATTCAGTCCCGCGTTGGAATTGTTGTCGAGGCGGACGGTGCGATGGAAACGTCCTCCATCGTAGAAATGACCGTCGACATATGCGAGAAAATTCGCGGTGGTGATTGGGGCGCGACCTGAATCGAGGTCAACCGTAAAACTCCCACCCGGCGTCTCGATTCGAACGCGAAGCAGGTCCTGCGTCCCGGCTGTGGTGGTTGTTTCGTCTGAGAACGTCATGCCTTCCGAAGTCTCCTTCAAGGTCGAGGCCGATACTCCACTGAGGTACCGTGCTCGTGATCCCGAATCAATCCGGGATCACGGGAGGGATCGTATCCTTCTATGGTGGATCCGTCGAGAAGACGTGCGTCCTGCGTCGAGAGCATAGGGATCGAATGTGTGACGATCGTCGTTCATCGGTACCCTTGAAATCTGCCGGCTAGAGCTCTCACACGTGACAAATGGGCGTCAATTCGCGGATGGCGGACAAAGGATACATCGGACGATGGATGAAGAGCAGGGCGACGGGAACCCAGCAGATCACAATCAGGATCGCGAGACCGAGCACCATTGGCGTTCCCTGACAAAAGAGGAACGGCTGGCCGTCAAGATTCTGCTGATCAAGCGGCGCCATTCCGCAAACGTCAACGTGATTGCCACCGAGCAAATCACCACTGGCCAGCGCGTTGCCGACGGCGTGGCCCGGGTGATGGGCTCGTGGCGGTTCATCATCATTCAGAGCATCGTCCTGGTCGGCTGGATCTGCCTGAACGTTCTCGGATGGATCAATCATTGGGATCCGTATCCGTTCATCCTGCTCAATCTGGCGCTTTCTTTCCAGGCTGCCTATTCCGCACCGATCATCATGATGAGCCAGAATCGTCAGGCCTCGAAGGATCGCCTCTCGGCGGAGCTGGATTACCAGGTCAATCTTCATGCCGAACAGGAGGTTGACTGGATCAGGAGCCGGTTGGACGATCTCTCCGGCAATCAATGGCGAGAACTCGTCGAGTTTCAACGCGAGCAGATCAACCTGCTGAGCCGGATCGAGCAACTCACCTCCGAGGTTCACCGGCTCACGACGCAGCAGCCACCTGATCCCTCAATCACAGGCTAACCGCTGACGGCGAGACGCCTGACGGAATCAACGCGGTGAATCTCGCCATTGACGTCTGCGACGAGGATGATCGCCTCACCTTCGGGGAGTGACACTACCGCGATGGCAGTCACCAGCGACACGCTGACTGGCAGGTTTTCGGATTCGATTTCTTGCCAGGTATCCCCGCCGTCGTCGGAGCGCATGACTGCACTATCGCAGAGCACAGCGAGATCATCTCGATTTGCCGACGATGCCACAGTGTGTGCCGTGCTGCGGGGGAAATCTGGTCCCGCATGCTGCCATGAGATTCCTGCGTCTCGCGAAACGAGCAGTCCGTGCTCCGTCCCGGCGAAGAGACGGTAGTGGTCGCCGCCGTCTGCCGGGTTGGGAGAGATGGCAAGCGCCAAGATCGCCGTACGATCGGAAGCGACCTCGATTGGACTCCACGATCGGCCGGCATTGATACTCTGAAACAGACCTGTGCTGGTGCCTGCAAAAACATGGTGGTCCCGAACGATATTGGGCGAGAAGGCTACAGTGAAGACATTGAGGTCGAAGAGGCCGGAGTTCCATGCAGCCCATGTCTCGCCACCGTCGTTGGAAATGAGCATGCCATCCCGAGCCGTGCCTGCGAGGATGAATCGATCGTGTGCGAAAGCTGGGGAAACCTGGATTGATGTAACCAGAGGTGCCGGTAGAGGAAGCTGCACGAAGGTCCAGGTTTCTCCGGCGTCTTGCGAGCGTCCGATGCCGCCGGGTATCGCGGTGAAGACGGTACGATCGTGTTCAAACGAGGGTGAAATCGCGACGGCAGTCGTGGCGATCTGCTCCGATCCCGAATCCACTGCCCAAATCCACGACCAGGTATATCCATAATCGATCGTTTTCCGAAGCCCGTTTTGACCGGCGGCGAAGCCTGTGCCGTCCACCGGAAAAGCTGGAGATGCGGCAAATTCACGTACCGTTCCTGACCGCATTGCTGTGCTCTTTCTATTCCGGATCGACCGATGCTTCGGTCGAATTGGTATGAACGATGACATCCACCGTCAATGCCAACGCAGCGCTCCGGATCGACGCGCGCGCGATCCGTGAGATGACTCCAGCGGGATCGACGATGCCCATCTCATGCATATCTCCGCAGACACCTGAGATGACATCGAAGCCGTGGGATGGGCCGGAATTTTTCATGGTGGCGATCATGGGAGCCGCTTCGTAGCCGCAGTTAGCATGAACGGTTTGAGCAGGTGCCTGAAGTGCCTCCATAACAATTTCCAGCGCCGCTCGCTCCGTCGTATCAAATGATGCATCCCGCCGTAAGTTCAATGCCGCCTGACTGTGCACGAGGGCGGAGCCTCCTCCAGGAACGACGCCTTCGCGCATTGCGACCCTGACAATGTGGATTGCTCGGCCTGCGTTTTTCAATCTGGCTTTTGCCTCCAAATCAGAATTCGCACCAATCCAAACGGTTGCCGACATTCCCTGGAATTTTCCAAGTCGTTGAAGGAGCGAGCGCTCCATGTCGTTGTCGGACGCATGCTGGTATGAGGCCTGGAGAGTGTCGATATGTTCCCGGATCGAACGTGAATCGCCTTGGCCAGCAACGATCCCAAACTGTTGATGGGTCGCCCAGACAGTGCGAGCCCTGCCAATATCCTCGACTTCAAGACGTGTGATCGTATCTCCAGCTTCTCGGAGGAAAGCGCGGCTTCCTGTCATCGTCGCAAGATCGACGATGGTTCCCTGTTGATCCTGCACCGGGGTTCTTGCGACGACGATCGGAAAGGCACCGGGCAAACTGTTGGCGTGCAGGAGCCCCGCCAATGCCGGAGAGATCGAAGCGGCGATGAGGAGAAGTCCTCCCGCCTGGCTTGCCCTGACCGACTCGAGAAGAGCGATCATTTCACCCGGTTTCTCTATATCGAGGTTCGTGATTAGGATCGCGGCATCGTGAATATCGGTGCGCTGTCTGGCAGGGTCGCCGAAAGATGTCGCCGAGAGGAGCCCACTTTCCCAGAAACTTCCCTGGACGAACTCTCTCCATGATTCATTGCGTCGGCTCGGCCGCAGATCGATTTGTCCGGTCGCACCCACGACATCAGCCACATCGCCAAGCAGGATGGCGAGTTCCGGGTCGTGGCAGACGGAGCGCGCGATATTGGCAAGGTCGTGGTTTCCGGAGCAGGATCGCGCCTGGACGATGATGGAGTCGAATACGATATCAGCGATTCGATCCAGTTGGCCGCGCAATTCCTGTGCGGATATTCCAGCTGCGATTGCTCGACGTCCGCCTGAGAGAATCGACGAGAAGATGACAGCCGCAGTTGCAGTCCCATCTCTCAATTCCTCGTTGAGGCGCCAGAGCAAGCCTCGGATGAACATCGCTCCGGGATCTTGATGGATGTTGGGCAGGGCGACAATTCGACGTGCAATCTCGGCACCATTGTCGAGGAGTTGCGGAGTCATCGTTCGCACCGGACGCTCGATCCCGACCGTGCGAGGAATGGGTCCCAACGTTGGACGAATTGCGCCCACAATCGCGGCCACGCCGCGATCGAAATCGTCGTGGCTGGCAGGGGGGAACCGGATACGAGCAGACGAAGATCGTGTCACGTGCTTTTCCTGCCTTGGTGATGTGAATCCGGGACCTCGCAAGGAGCTGGCATAGTGCTGAATTCCAACGATAGCCAGGGTCAGACGGACATTGGAAGGCGTGTGCGATCTTGCGAACCGACGCAGAATCCGGAAGCAACGCCATGCTGCTCAAAAGAGTGGTTACCGCTCACGCAACGTCAGCTCCATTCGATCACGACCCCTAGATACTCGTTTGGTCGATCCTGCAAGCCTGCGTAGGCTGACGGAGCGTCGCCTGGCTTGATGCGATGCGTGATGAGCGGCTGGACGTTCAGCTTGCCACGGGCGAGCCAGTCGAGCGCGGTGACCGAATTCTGGTAGTTCGAGCCAATCGCCAGTGGTGCTGGCAGACGGGGGATCTCCCATTCGGAGCCGCTTCGCAAGCGCAGGAATCGATAGAAGAGCAATCGCGTGATCTGACTGGACGGGACACTATTCGCATCTCCCCCCCACGGAGCGCCGATCATGACGATCTCGCCGCCGGGGGAAGCCATGTCGATCGCACCGGCCAATGCCTTCGCGGATCCGGTCGCTTCGATGATCAGCCGGTGCTTCTGGCTGAAATCCGGCGTTGCGCCGCCATCGTGGACGGAGGTGATCCCAGCCTGGGATGCGATCTCTCGACGATGGGGAGAGAGATCGAAGGCGTTGACCTTCATGCCACTCGCCTGAAACACCTGCGCGGCCAGATTGCCGACGAGCCCCAGACCGACGACCCCAACGCTGTCGCCCGGCCGGGCAATCGTGGTGATCAACGTCGTCATCGAGACCGTCGCGAGGCGGGCAAAGACGGCATCGTCATCCGCGAGATGCTCCGGGACCGGGACGCAGAGCATGTGACGTGTATCGACACGGGTGATGGATGCGTGGTTGCCCATCGTGTAGACGCGATCTCCCGTCTTGACCCCGGTCTCGCTCCCTGCCTGGAGCACCGTTCCGATATTCGCATATCCCACGATCGGCATCGGAAACTCTGGTGGAACCTCGGTATCGAAAGTGAGCTTCCCCTGCAGACGTGCGAGTTCCGTTCCCGGGCTGATCAGGGTCCGATGGCTCCGAACGATCACCTCATGGGGGGTTAACCCCGTCACGTCCAGATCGTATGCCTGCAGCTCCACGACATTGCGCGCTGCGAAGATCACCCTTGCGCCCTTCACCCTTGCCTCCTTCTGCTATGTGACATGAAGACGCACCCGCTGCCACGGATGGTTCAGAATTGGTCGCCCCAAATGTATGCCTCGAGGCGAGACCGACTCGCCGAAAAAAGCACTCACCTCACTCACCTATCTCATTTTCAGCGCATGGGCATCCTACCAATTCATCAGTGTGAATGACAATACTACATATTGAACTCTTTCAATTTGCCTGATAGGATGCAGGTCACGTAACAAATCAAGGAGTGTGGCGCTAGGCAGCGCGCGAAGAGACCTCCCGTAGGCAACTATTCGTGGTCTCGAAACCATCTCGTCGACGTGGAAAGGAGAACGAGGGGACCAGGTTCCAAACGTTAGCGTTTCAGACAGATGCGTTTCGAGGAGAGACAGAACGGTTCATCGTCGAACGCAATCCTCGAGGAGAACGAGTAATGACAAACGAACCACGGTTGAATCGTCGTCACTTCGTGTCGGCAGTCGGAAGTAGTGCTGCGGCGGCGGCATTCCTCTCGACTCAAGGGGTGGCGAATGCCTCGCCATCACACGTGGCCTTCAACGCTGCTCCCGCTCAGGACGATACGCAGGAGATCCGGCTCCTGATCCGCGATGACATCAAGAGCGCATACGCAGCGGAGGAAGCGGTCAAACTCTGGGAGAGTCAGTTTCCTGCCAAGGTGACGCTGGATGTGCCGCCGGGAGGTGCCGATGTGTCGCAGAAGATCCAGGCAGCCCAAGCCGCCGGTGATCTCGTCTGGGATGGCTTTTCCGTCATGGAGGTTCCGTGGAACACATCCGAGTGGGTGAGCCGTGGGTTGATTGTGCCGCTCGACGACTTGATTGCGACGTCGAAGGTCGCGGATGCCAGGAAAGTGATCGAAGGCATCATTCCGAGCATCAAGGAATCTCTCAAGCTCGATGGCAAGCAATATTCGATACCGGGCAACGTTGGCAGTGTTTCGTTGGCCTGGATGACTGAGCCGTTGGCGACGGCTGGAGTCACCGAGGGGCCTGTATCCTGGCAGGAAGTTCATGACGCCGCGGCAAAGATCTACGAATCCTCGCCTGATTTCACGCCGTTCGATTCCGCCGGGACTCCGCTGAGCGATCTGTGGTCGATGATCTGGGGTGCCAGTGACAAGCCGATCACCGACGATGGGTTGGTCGATATTGGGGGTGAGGCGTCGATCGCGGCTATCGAATGGATGAAGCAGATGGTCAGCGAGGAACTGATGCCTCCGACCCGTACGGCCATCGGTGCCGCTACCAACCAGAACTTCCAGGATTGGCAAAAGGGCGCGACGGCCATGATCACCTCATTCGATGTGGCCGCCACCATCAACCAGCAGACGTTCGGAGCGGACGCGGCGGCACCTGGTCTCAACATGCGGAAGGACAAGGATCAGGTCCACGCGGGAACACCATTCTGGGTAAATGCCAGCGTCGTTCTGAACAAGGCCAAGAACCCGCAGGGGATGACCGATTTCCTGCTCTGGTGGTTCAGTCCTAGCAATGAAGCGACTGGCAAGCAGATTGCCACTGTGGCCGCCAAACCCTGCTACCAATACACCTATGACTCGTTCGTTGCCACAAGTCCGGAACATAAGTGGGAACTCGACGCGATCGAAGTCGTGCGCAACTCGGTTCCGTTCCCGGCCACGAATACCAACACCATCCAGCAGAAATCGACTCAACCATGGGTTGAAAAGGCGATTTCTGGCGACGTCGATCCGTCCGAGGCGATGCAGAGCGCGCTGAAGGATATTCAGGCCGAGCTCGACAAGCTCAAGAAATAACAATCGCGGGGACAAATCAACAAGGAGGTCTCGTTGACATCCGCGTCTCATTGGCGCGGATGTCGGGGAAGCCAGTTTGCGAGGTCGAAGATGTCTGTCTCCAGACTGCGGCGAAAAAGGCATGCGGTTGGCGAACGAAATAATCCGTGGGGTTATCTGTTCATCGCGCCCGCGTTAGGGTTGTATCTTCTGTTCAGCGTGTGGCCCATTTTTCGAGGTATCGCCATGGCGTTTACCGACTTCCGTTTCATCTATCCCAATACCCGGTGGGATTTCAACGGGCTTGCCAACTTCCGGGAGATGATGCATGACAGTGATTTCTGGAATGCCGCCATTGTGAGCTTGAAGTTCACCGCGTACGTGATGCCGACAACGATCTTGATATCGTTCTTTCTGGCAGTAGTGATCAGTAAGGTCGAGCGGTTGTCGGGCTTTTACCGATGGATGATCTATCTTCCCGTTATCTTGCCGGTCGCAGTGACATATCTCATGTTTGGAGAGATGTTCAGTTCCCGGTTCGGATTCATCAATACGGTGCTCCGTGACCTGGGAATGAAACGCCCTCCCAACTGGCTTGGCGACCCGGATCAGGTGCTGCGATCGTTGGCCGTTACCGATGTTTGGCGTGGGGTTGGATTTCCCACGCTCCTCTTTCTGATCGGCATCTACAGTATCGGTTCCGATCTCTACGAAGCGGCGGCGGTCGATGGAGCAACGGGTTGGCAACAGTTGCGGTCGATTACCCTGCCGCTTCTGAAGCCGGTCTTTGCCCTGGTCCTGCTCCTGAGCCTGTCCACCATTCCGATGGTGGTCGATCCCATGTTGATCCTTACGGGGGGCGGTCCTCAGGATCGTTCGACCAGCCTGGGGCTCTATGCGTATCAGACTGCGTTTCAACTTGGAGATCTGAGACTGGGATATGCGGCTGCGATGAACCTTGTGCTCGGCGTTTCCAGCGCGCTCGTTGCCCTTCTTGTCTTTCATATCCTCCGGAGCGATATGGAGAGTAGTGGCCCCGGTCGTTCGCGAACCAAACGTGCGTTTGATACGCGATCGTGATCGCGGCCATGACAAGGTTCTGAAGTAGAAGTGCTGGGATGTGCCGTATTTAACGAGCAGGTGCGGAGAAGGATCGACGGATGGCCTCGACACTACTGGCATCGGAGCGGAACGACCGTCGGGGGAAGGGGAAGTGGGCCCGAATCAGGCGCAGCAATGTGCTCTTGCACCTTGTCATGATTCTCGCATTGATCGTCACCTTTTTGCCGATCATGTGGATGATCTCGACCTCGTTCAAGGATCGATTGGGATTCGCCCAGCATCCCGCCTCACTTATTCCCAGCAATCCCACGCTCGTCAATTACCACTACATGCTTACGGCCGTTGACAATTTGCCCACCTATATGCGCAACAGCTTCATTCTGGCGCTGGGTACGGCATTGATTCAGGTCGTCGTTGCGTCACTCGCAGGCTATGCGTTCGCCCGGATGCGTTTTCGGGGTCGAGATCTCATTCTCGTCTCGATCATCGTATCGATCTTCATTCCCCGATCCGGTGGTCTGATGGCGCTCTACGAACTCATGTCGTTCCTGCACCTGCGAAACAGCCTTGGTGGACTCATCATGCTTTTCGCCGCCAACGTTCCCGTTCCGATCTTCATCATGAGACAGGCCTTTCTCTCGATTCCGAAGGAAATCGAGGAGGCCGCCATTCTCGATGGGGCAAGTTGGTTCAGGGTCTATCGTCAAATCGCCTTGCCGCTTGCCCTCGGTGGGATGGTGATCGTCGGCACCCTAGCTTTCATCTCCGCCTGGAGCGATTTTCTGGTGACGTTCACGCTGATCGATCTCGACAGCCAGATGACGATCTCGGTGGGTATCCAGAAAGTTCTCGCCAGCTCCTACCAATCGGCCCTGACTCCTCAGTTTCGCGGCCAACTGACCGGTGAGACGGCTGACGCGGCAATGCTATTGACGGCGACGTTGCCAGTAATCATCTTCTATGCGCTCTTGCAGCGCTGGTTCATGCGCGGTTTGACGGAGGGTGCCGTGAAGCTTTGACTGGATGTCTCTCGGAGAGGACGACATCATGCCTTCGGATGAGGAAAAAACCGGTCGTGAGGGCGTGAAATCGGCACATCGAGCGTTGTCGATTCTCGAATTGCTTGTGCGCTCCGATCGCTTCCTGACGTTTGGAGAAATCGAATCGGCGCTCGATTTTCCTCGCTCCAGCCTGTTTGGATTGCTGAAGACATTGCGAGATCGCGGGTGGATCGAACTTGACGAGCATCTGCGAACGTATCGTTTGGGAGTCAGAACCTTTGAAGCGGGAAATGCCTATCAGCGATCCATCAACCTTCTTCCAATCGCACTGCCGTACATGGAACGGATCCGTGATGGGCTCGACGAGACCGTGCAAATCTCGTTGTTGGAGGGGAGATTCAATATCTACCTTGGCAAGGTAGAGGGTGCCCAACGTTTGCGACTCGCGTCTGAAGTTGGTCGTCGCCTGGAAGCGCATGCGACCGCCTTGGGAAAGATGCTGCTGTCCGATTTGACGGAAGCCGAACTCGACGCTCTGTTCAACGGGGTCGCGCTCGAAACCTATACGCCCTCTACGATACGCACGATTTCGTCCCTGAAACAGGAACTCGCGCTCATCCGAGACCGTGGATATGCCGAGGACAACGAAGAGTACACCACGGGTGTCCGATGCTTTGCGATGGCTGTGCGCGATCATGCGGGACGGACGATCGCGGCAATCAGCGTGTCTTTTCCAACGGTGCGTTTTTCTGACGAACGCGGTGAGGAGGCTCGTCAGCTCCTGCAGGAAGCCGTCAGCGGAATATCGGCGACGCTTGGGTATGAAACCAAACCGATTTCCTAGGACCGTTCCTTTCGGCGTGCGCGAGGCAAATCGCCAATGCACTTGTAGTGTCGTTTCGACTTCGCGCGAGTTCTCGCTCGATGGAAGTCGTTATCTTGTTTGACAGGAAGGACCATATTTCGTGAAGATCACCAGGATCGAGGCAATGCGGCTGAACGAGCCGCAGCATGAACTGACCACGAAACCCCGCAGGGACGGCTGGGCGACGACAGCAGAGGTCGCGAACCCGATGTCGCGCTATCCCGAGGTGAAGGCACATCGCAGCATGTGGCTCCCCAAGTGGGAGAACGTCTGGTGCAAGGTGACGCTGGAGGATGGCACGACCGGCTATGGCTCGACCGGTCATGGTCGGCCGGTCGCGGCGGTGATCCAGGATCATCTGGGTCCGATGCTGATCGGCGAATCCATCATGGCGGGCGAGATGCTGGCCGACAAGCTCTTCCGGCTGACCACACCCTACGGTGCGGCGGGGCTCGCCTCGTATGCGGTCAGTGCGATCGATCTCGCGTTGTGGGATGCCCGGGCGAAGATGCTCGGGATGCCCGTCTACGAACTCGCGGGTGGCCCTCAAAAGGACAAGCTGTTCTGCTATGCCACCGGGAACGATGTCGACTGGTATCAGGAACTGGGATTCAAGGCGTTCAAGCTGGCCTGTCCCTATGGTCCCGCCGATGGACTCGACGGATTGCGGAAGAACGAGGAGTTCGTGGCGAGGACGCGGGAGCAGATCGGTGACGACTGCGAACTGATGCTCGACTGCTGGATGGCATTCGATATCGAGTACACGGTGAGGCTGGCAGAGACGCTCCGCCCGTATCGGCTGAAATGGATGGAAGAGTACCTGCTGCCGGATGACCTTGACGCACATGTCGCGGTTCGCGATCGGTTGCCTGGGCAAACGCTGGCGACCGGCGAGCACTGGTACACGGCACTGCCATTCCAGTGGGCGATCAATCACCATGTCGCCGATATTCTCCAGCCGGACATCAACTGGGTGGGCGGATTCTCGACGTGCCAGAAGATTGCCGCAGCGGCGGGCGCGGCGAACATGAGCGTGATCCTGCATGGCGGTGGGAACACCGCCCACGGTCAGCATTTTTCCATTGCGACGCCGTCGGTGCCGTGGCTGGAGTGTTTCGTGGGAACGCCGCCAGGTGTGCCTCTCGAAGAAGGGTGGCGGCTGCCGGGACAGGCCATCCCGAAGGACGGTTACCTTGTGCCGAACGATGCACCGGGCTTCGGTCTCGAGATCCCGGAGGACTGGTTCGAACCGTTCTTCGGATGAATGCGAAGGGCCTGAAACGAGCGGCTACGAGTCAGCCCCGTGTTGACCCTTGCAATCCGCCGTTCTCGAGGCAGTTGCCTCGAGAGGGCTGAGGTCGTCATGTCGAGCCTGTCGAGAATTCCTTCCCGTCGAGACCGGTTGCAGAGATGTCTCGACGTCGCTCCGGCGCAGCTGCTGACATGACGGTGAACACCATGTAGGAGAGTGCTTCATGACACAACGCGGAGACGGGCCAATCGTCGATCGAGTCGATGCGATACGCCTGGGCGGGTGGGGATATTGCCCCGGCTTCGAGATCTACTGGATGGACATGCAGGCGAAGCCGGAACCGCTGGCGCTGGTCAGCCTGGTGATTCGCACGGGCGAGCACGTCGTCCTCGTCAACTGCGGTCCGGACCCGGCGCAGCTGGGTCCAAAGCCCGCAGGCGATCCGATGGTAACGGGGCAGCACATCCTTGAATCGACCCCGGACGAGTTTCTGGAGGTTGCGCTTGCGCGGCTCGATCTGACGCCGGAGGAGATTACCCATGTGATCTGCACTCCGTTCCAAATCTACTCGCTGGGCAACCTGCTCAAATTGCCGAACGCCCAGATCTGCCTCTCGCGTACCGGGTGGATCGATTTCCATGCGCCGCGCTGGAAGCAGCATCCACACGATAAACGGTGGGCGTGCATACCCCAGGATATCCTTGTCGAACTGGTCACCGATGCATGGCCGCGCGTGCGGCTGGTCGAGAACGAGGAGATCGTGCCGGGGGTCGAGACCTTCTGGACCGGGGTCCATCATCGCGCGAGCCTGGCGGTGAAGATCCAGACGAGTGCCGGTGTGGTGATCGCGGGTGATGCATTCATGCGGGTGGAGAACATCACGAGACGGCATCCCATCGGCATCAACGAGAGCATGGAAGAGGCGTTGGCAGCGTACGAGCGGATCGCGAACGAGGCGGACATCATCGTACCGCTCTACGACCCGGCGGTCTGGGACCGTCACCCCGATGGCCGGATCGCGTAGCGGGATCGATCGGCCTCAGGCGATCCAGGGCGGGGTGACCGGGTGTTCGCTGGTGGGCGTCGATGCCTGCGCATCGCTCCGACCGCATACGAGAAACCGCGTATCGGTCGTGGCGGCGAACTGACGCGTCACCCCTCCGGTGATCCGGATCGTGTCGCCCTCGGTCAGGTCGTAGCGAACATCCTCAACGACGCAGCTTGCATCACCGGCGAGTATGGTCCAGACCTGCTCGGAATCCATCACGTGGACCGGTCCGCGCGCGCCAGCGCCCAGATCGACCTGCCACACGCTAAAATCTCTGGTGTTGCTCAAGGTAGGCGACGCCAACGTCGTCATAACCGCGTTCGGCGTTTCTGTGCGGCGCGTCTCGTTAGCGTGTACGACGTGGGCTGGCATGTCGCTGCTCCTTCAATAGGCTTCAGGCCAACACATCGTCAACCATGTTGTCTATCATCAGTGACGAACGGGTTCATTGTCAACCGGGTTGTCTATTACGGGGACGTATCAGCAATCATGACGAACGATGTTCGCGGCCACGATCTGGTATTCGTCTTGATGGGTTCGTTCCGCCGAATCATCGACGATCTGCACGCCGAGTTGGCGACGCGCGGTTTTCCGGAGGCGCGACCGGCGCATGGATTCGCCCTGCAGGCGATCGGGCCACACGCCGTCACGATCACCGATCTCGGGCGCCGCCTCGGGATCTCCAAACAGGCCGCCGCAAAGACCGTGAAGGGTCTCGCCGCCCTCGGCTACGTCACACGCGAACGGGATCCGGCCGATGCCCGAGCGAATCGGGTGAGAAGGAGCGATCGGGGGGAGGAACTGCTTCACGAGAGCGCCGCTATCTTGGAACGCCAGAAACAGGAATGGATCGCGCTCCTTGGTGAGGAACGGTTCACGGCACTGATCTCCGACCTCTACCGATTGGGAGGCGGTGCTCCAGTCGGCGACATGGCGAGCTGGCTTCAGGAGTGAGGTTGGAAGCCATGTCAGCTCATGACCGGAACGAGAACGCACGATGGTTAGCCCGGTGCCGTCGATGAGATACAATCGCCGATCGGACGACGATTGATAGGTGGCCAGGCGGCCAAACGCCAAGCCCGGGGCGAGGATGACGATGCAGAGAACGATCGAGATCGTGGCATATGACGAACGATGGCAAGAAGAATTTCGCGACCTCGCCACGCCGTTGCGAAAGGCGATGGGGGAGACAGCCCGTCGCATTGACCATATCGGTTCCACGTCGGTCCCGGGATTGGCCGCCAAGGACATCATCGACATTCAGATAACAGTGCCGGAGCTGGACGCCGCACGTATTGCCGCTGCCGCGCTCCTCACCCCACTCGGCTACACCATCCGGGAGGACATCACGCAGGATCACGTTCCACCGGGAGGCGATAACGATCCCGCCCAGTGGCGCAAACTCTATTTCCGCCCACCAGGCAACCTCCGCCCCATGCACTTGCACCTCCGGCAGTCCGGTCTCCCCAACCAGCGTTACCCGCTGCTCTTTCGTGATTACCTGCGGGCCGCACCTCAAGCTGTCGAGGCCTACCGGCAGATCAAGGTCGCCCTCGCCCGGCTCCACCCTTACGACATCGACGCCTATTACGATATCAAGGATCCCGTCTGCGATCTCATCATCGATGCCGCCGAACACTGGGCCCGCGAAACAGCCTACGCACCGGGACCATCCGACGCCTGAACCGCTGGGAGCGACAGGCGGTACCTCTCCAGGATTTCCACCAGTTCCCGTGGCTTGCTGAGCGACACGCAATGCCCGCTCGCGATCTCGTCTGGCGTGATTCCCAGTCGATCGCGCACGACATCGCGAACCCATGCCGCCGGAAACAATCGGTCATTTTGGGCCAGGATATATTTTGTCGGCACGTCTGGCCATCTTTCAAGCGGCCAGGATTCCTGGGAGGGTCCGCCCGCCTGATCCTTCCCTTTCGACAGCGCTTCCTCAGCGAGTTCCCGGGGAACATCGTGAAGGAAACGATCGATTGGGCTTGCGTACTCCTCGGAGTTGTATTCGTAGCCAGTCTTCGCGAACATCTCTTCCGCCGATTCACCCGGAGCCGGGATCATGCCTGCGACGAGCACCAGCAGATCCGCGGGCACGCGGGCACACACCAGGGGCGCTGTGTAGCCACCGAACGATATCCCCACGACAACGAGCTCGTCGCTCGTACGGCCGTCGATCGCCGCGACCACTGTGTCGGCGTAGTCGGTGAGCCCCGCGGTCTCGTCGTCACACGGCAGATCGGGTGCGATCGCGTCGTGCCCGCGTGCCCGAAGCTCGGCCTCGACAAGGTGCCACGACCAGCCGACATCTCCGGCACCATGAATCAGAACGTATGTCGCCATGTGGTGAAGTTCCCTTCGTTGTGCAGAGCAAGCAGAGCAAATGGTGAGACCGGGATTGACCCGCTTCCCCGCTCAGGCTACTCCCTGCGATCCGAAGTTACTTCTTCTCGTCTGCGGACTGCATGGAATCCGAGGAGGACGCATGTGCGGAGAACGAACATGTTCCTTCTCCGCACATGCGTTCTCTCCCCGACGAATGTCGAAGCATCTGCCGATGCGTCATGACCCTTCCGAGAGGTTCGCTATGTCTCGTTCCAGATGCGGATGGCATTGGCGAGACCGGTTTTGACACCTACCAGGTCGTCCTCGAGTCCTTCGAACTCGATCGAGATCGGGCCATCGAACCCCGAGCCCTTGATCTGGCCGATGAGTCTTTTCATGGGAAGATCGCCGAAGCCGACGATCGAACCAAGGATGTAGTTGCCGGCAAGCGTCGTCAGCCAGCCGTCACCCGGCTTGGAGTCACGGATATAGAAATCCTTGAGATGCACGACGGAGGCATAGGGCAGGTTCTGTACAACGGCGGATTCTGGCAATTCGTCGATGCAGAGGAAGTTGCCGATGTCCAACGTCGTCTTGAAGTTTGGACGATCGACCGCGAAGATCAGCCGGCGCACGCGCTCGCTGTTGTTCATGTAGAAGCCGTGGTTCTCGATGCTTGTGGTGATACCGAGCGGAGCCGCGTAGTCGGCGATCTCCTGGCAGATCGGTACGATCGAGGCGAACACCGATTCGAATTCTGCCTGGTCTGTCTCACGCCAGGCCCACTCCACCACGTCGTGGCGGAACCGGGTGATGCCGAGTTCGTGGGCGACATTGATGTGCTTCTTCAGGCTCGCGATCTGGCCGACGAGGTCGGAACTGCGGAGGTCTGCCCCCACCACGTAGTTCGAAAGCGAAACGCCTCGTTCGGCGGCGCGCTCCTTGATAGCGGTCACCAGCTCGGGATGTTCGACGAGCTCACGTCCGAGTATTCTGCCCTGCTCGTTGAACGCAGATGGCTCCCAGGACGCATCGGAGCTGGCGGCTGCCGGTATTTCGGTGGTTCCGACGAAGCCGACGATGGAGAGTTCCATATGCGTGGCAACCGAATCGGCGATCCAGTCGATGGCACCGAGGATGTCCATCGTTCCGTTCGCGAAGTGAGTCGAGAAGCTGTAAGAACTGACGCCGATCTTCATGTGGAGAGGCTCCATTTCCAGTTCGTCTGCGATGTGGCTGGCTCACGAAGCGGAAGGTCGTGAGGATCGGTCGACAAGGGGCAAGAGATCCCGGACGTATGCCGGGCAGAAACGCCTTTCGATCCTCGAACGCAATCGAATCGATTTCGGTCGGGCTGCCCTCGGGCCGAACCGCCACGAATGTAGCACATGATCGGCGTCGATTCTGTAGTCAGTCGGTATGACTCCGTTGCCGGGAGGGATCCAGCTGCCCAATGACCAAGGGACATTCATGGCAACCGGGACAATTGAGGGGTTCGGGTGGCATAACGTTTTTGCTGCGGCGCATGCGGACATCCAGGCATGTCATCATCCATGGACCAGAAAAATCCATCATGACCATCCAAATGGGTTCGAGAAGACCAGCGGCAAGCGCTAACGTTCTACACGAATGTGCGGGAATTCGTTTTGAAGCATGACATTTCGCTGGGCTCCGCTAACGATCCCGATAGCGGAGCTCGCTGGCTGGCGGTTGTCCCGGTGGCGGACCCGGACGGCGTGGAGTTGCTCCTGGAACCCAACAGTCATCCGGCCGCAGCCGCGTATCAGGGATAGATTTTCCGGGATGGGATCCCGCCCACGAGCTTCGCGACGGACGAGCTGCGAACGGAAATCGAGCGCTTGCGCCACGTTGGCGTGCGCATCGTGGCGGAGCCTTCCGAGAGTTTTGGCGTGATCCAGGCAGCGATCGATGACACGGTGAGAAATATCATTGGGCTGAATCAGATCCAGACGGCATAGCGGTGGACACCTCGATAGCGGTCGTGGAGCCCCGGTATGAACCATGAGCGGCGGTATCATCGAGACCGACAGTCGACTGATTTCTTCAGGCTTGTTCCTTTCTCGGGAAGCGCGGACGGTATGCCCCTCGAACGCGCGAGATCTCGCGAAAGGGAATGGCCGCGATCGCGACGCCCGATCCGACTGCGGCGACGACGCCTGCGAGGATGTAGACAAGGGATGTCCCGCCAAGAACCGCCGTCACAATCGCCGCGAGAACTCCGGCGAGGACAGCATTGATGATCCCGACGAGTGCAGGCGTGCTGGCGAGGATCCGACTGGGTCGAAGGTTCAACTCTCCGCCATAGGTCTGCGCGACACCAGCCATGTCATCGGTGCTGCCGGTCACGAAATAGGGTTCGAGTTCCGGCGCCAGTTCGAGATATGCATGACGCAATCGGTTCATGCCGATCACAAGACCGACGTCTTCTTCCTGCGCATCACCGAGCCTGATGAAGGTCCCGATGCCCAACAGGAGCACGATCGGGAGAATCAGCAGGGCGAAGACGCGAAAGTTCTCGCCAAAATCCGTCGCTTGGGCCACGAGAGCCAGCGCCACCACCGATGCCGAGAGCACCGTCAGGAACATCCCGGCTCGGGTGAACATCTCGTTCCAGGTCATGCTTCTGGTGGCGAGCAAGCTCCAGTGCTCGGTTGCGAGGATCTGGAGACGGACAGAATCGCTCACCTCTGAGGGCGCCGGCGTGGGTTGAGGCAGCGGGGGTTCCTGCATCGAGTGGTCTCTTTCGGAGCTAAAGCGTGGCATCTGAATGTCGTGAGCGGGGCTGAAGCGGGGTGGCTCCAGAGGCGATGTCGTCTTCTATCATAGAACGCACGTGTGCGGATTCGACCCTCGAGGTCTCCATCGACTTGTCCTGATCCTTATCCCCGCTGTCGATGGGCCTCAGCATCCTGCCAGCCTGCCAGCCCATGCATGGTGGTGTGGTTTGCTCCAGACGTGGTCCTTCATGACTGGCTCGTTGAACCACTCGATGGTTTCCCCGGGCCGCTTTTCGCGAACAAGACTCGTTTCTGCAATCATCAATGCGTTGATGGTCGTCCCGGGAGATCCCTATATGATGACGAGGCTCAGGTGGAATGGCGTATAGCCCCAAGTTTCCTGGTCGTCCTGTCTTCGGCTCTTGACGGAGAAAACATGAATAACGAGATATCGTCGGTGACGCTGCTCGAAAAACTTCCCGTGGTGAAGTTCGACCGACGTTGGATGCTGGGAATCGCGAGTGGCACTGTGGCCGCCACCATGTTCGGTCCGCTCGGGATGGCAGGCGCCGCCGAGTTGCCCGTCCACAAGCTTGCTGCCTATTCGCAATCGGCTGGATTTGGCGATCTTGTGCTGGATCCAAAGGGACGCCTGGCATTGCCTGAGGAGTCTCGTACGCCGAGATCTCACCAGCAGGCAGCAAGCTTTCCAATGGCGATCTCGTTCCGGATTCGCACGACGGCATGGCGGCATTCGCCGGTGCTGACGGCACGACTGTCATCGTGCGAAATCACGAGATTACGTATGAACCAAAAGACGATCCACGCATCATCGCCGTTCCGGCCACCAGGCCGTACGATTCCGAGGGAATGGGCGGCACGGTTGTCATCGTCGTCGATGCCAACCACAAGGTGATCGACAGTTTCGTCACGTCGTCCGGCACCCTCTCGAACTGTGCCGGTGGCACGACGCCTTAGGGTACCTGGTTGACCTGCGAAGAGACCACATCGAAGGGGATTCTCGAGGAAGACAAGATCATGACCAAAATGCCCTACGGGTATGTGTTCGAGATCGACCCTGCCGATCCTGAGGGTGAGCTCTCGCGCACACCGATCAAGGACATGGGTGTCTTCTCCCACGAGGCGGTCGGTTTCGATCCCGAAACCGGGATCGTTTATCTGACCGAAGATGGCGATACGGACGCAAGTGACACTGATCCTCGGGGAGATACGGGCGGCAGTTTCCTCTATCGCTTCACGCCAATCGACAAGAGCCAGAAACCGGGCGCGTTGCAGAAGGGTGGCAAGCTGGAAGCCCTCAAGGCTGTCACGCCATCAATCGCCAACGACGCCGATCTGCTCGACCAGAGCGCGACGTCGAGTGTCTCCTGGGTTGAAGTCGACAAGGAAGACACGACGACGAGTGCGCGTGACAAGGCCTGCCTCCGATTCAACCGTCTCGAAGGCGCAGCATTCGCCGCTGGTACCCTCTGGTTCTGCGATACCAACGGTGGCGAGGAGCGCCTGGGCCAGATCTTCCGCTACACCCCGGCCACGAATGCACTGGAACTCTTCTACGAGGGAACCGATAGTGCCGGTCTTCCTGGAACGGACGCGGGAATCGACTTCTCGCGTCTCGAGAGTCCGGACAACATCACGGTTGCGCCCTGGGGTGACGTCATCGTTGCCGAAGATGGGGGGCGGCGTGAACCGGCTCATCGGATTCACGCCGGAAGGTGAGAGCTACGTCTTCGCCCTGCACAATTTTCCGTACACAACGCTGGAAGAAGAAGGATTGCCGATCAACTTTCAGTCTGAAGTGACTGGCCCAACCTTCTCCCCGGATGGCAAGACCTTCTACTTCAACGTGCAATATCCCGGTACCACCTTCGCGGTATCGGGACCATTCAAGGAAGCCAGCACTGCGCGACAGGCCAGGATGGCTGCCGCCTCGGCACCCGCTGTGCTGGCACCGCATGCGTCGGCTGGGCTTCGTGTCGCCGCCCGCCGTCATAAGCTGACAATCGGTCAGGCCATGGCGTTTCATAGGCTGGGAGTGCTTTCGAAGGGATCGGACACATTCTCCGGTCCCTGCTTCGCGCTCGGCTGCGAGATGGCTGATTCGCGTTCCGGTGGATATATGGGATCGTGAGCAGAAATGACGTATCGCCTGTTGCAGGGTATTCTGACGCCCTCTGTCAACGGTCGCCGGGTGAAACCCGGTTCCTGTTGACGATGATGTCCGTCAGAATCGAGCAAGGATGTGAGAATCGCATGACTGCCACCGCCACCGACACTACCACCGACGCTGCATCTGCGCTGGCCGACCGTGCGTTCGTGCCGCTACCGCTCGGTGCGATCCAGCCTACTGGCTGGCTTCGGAATCAACTTCGGATCCAGGCGGATGGACTTCACGGTCACCTCGACGAGTTCTGGCCCGATGTCGCCCAGAGTCGCTGGATCGGTGGCGAGGCCGACGGCTGGGAACGTGGACCGTACTGGCTGGACGGCATGATCCCGCTGGCGTTCCTGCTCGACGATGACCTGCTCAAGGCGAAGACGCAACGGTGGGTCGATGCGATCGTTGCCGGCCAGCATCCAGATGGCTGGCTGGGACCACTCGATAGCGGTATCCGGGAGGGGTTTCGGTACGATCCGTGGCCCAACTTCGTCGTCCTCAAGGCGCTCGTTCAATTCCACGAGGCGACAGGAGATACGCGCATACCGGAGGCCATCGAGCGATATCTGCGTCGTTTGCGCGAGGTGCTCGACGAGTATCCATTGCGGTCGTGGGCGCGATTTCGGTGGGCCGATCTCGTGTTGAGCGTGCACTGGCTCTACGAGCGTACCAGGGCGGAGTGGCTTCTGGACCTTGCGGCAAAGATCGAGTCGCAGGGATTCGATTGGCGAGGGCACTTCGAGCGATTTCCCTTCCCCGAGAAGTGTCTCGGGATCGAGTGCGACCTCTCGAGCCACGGCCCAAACAACGCGATGGGTGTGAAGACAGCCGCCGTCTGGTGCCGGCAGTCGCACGATCCCGCCGAGAAGGCGGCAGCCGGAGAGATGATTGCCACCTTGGACACCTTTCATGGCCAGGCCACCGGCATGTTCTCGTGCGACGAGCATCTTGCAGGCCGCAGCCCCATTCAGGGGAGCGAACTCTGCGCGGTCGTCGAATACATGTTCAGCCTCGAGGTCATGCTCGCGATCCTCGGCGATGCGTCCTTCGCCGATCGGTTGGAACAGGTGACGTTCAACGCGTTGCCGGCCACGCTCGCACCCGACATGTGGACGCGTCAATACGATCAACAGGTCAACCAGGTCGTTTGCGCGGTGACGCCGGACCGTGTGTATACCAGTAACGGCCCCGACTCGAACACGTTCGGCGTGGAACCGCATTTCGGGTGCTGCACACCGAATCATGGCCAGGGATGGCCAAAGTTCGCCGCGAGTCTGTGGATGCGGGCCCACGATGGAGGCCTGGCGGCGATCGCCTGGGCACCGTCCGTGGTGACGACGGATGTGGCTGGCGTGCCGGTGCGCATCATCGTCGATACCGATTACCCTTTCTCTGGAGAGATCGGCGTCGTCGTCGAGACGGAACGCAGCGCTCACTTTGCGATCGACCTGCGCATTCCGGGCTGGGCGCAGGGCGCGACCTTGAAGGTGGGCGACGACGAGCCCATTGGCGTGGGAGCCGGTGCCTTTCATCGTGTGGAGCGGACGTGGGAGGGCAAAACGTCGCTCGTGCTCAGCCTGCCGATGAGGGTGCGCGTCGAGCGCCGCGATCGCGACAGCGTATCGCTCTTCCTGGGCGCGCAATTGCTTGCCCTTCCAATCGGAGAGGATTGGCGGCAGATCGGTGGCGAGGCGCCGCATGCCGACTGGAAGATCCATCCAACGACGGCGTGGAATTACGCGCTCGCCATCGACCTCGACCAACCCGAGAGCTCAGTGAGCGTTGAACCCCGTCCGGTGGGCAAGACCCCCTTCTCACCGGATGGAGCCCCTGTCTCGGCCACCGTGCAGGGAAGGCGGGTGCCCGGGTGGAACATCGAGCATGGAGCCGCAGCACCGGTGCCGCAATCGCCGGTTGATACACATGAGCCGTTGGAAGCACTCACGCTGATCCCGTATGGCTGCACGAATCTTCGTCTCGCGGAGTTCCCGATCCTCGCTCGCAGCGGGACGCCAGAGGATTGATAGAGGTTTCTCATTCCGGGGAAAAGAATGCCTTGAAACGTTGCCGTAGCCACCGGTTATCCGATTCCCACACTTCGATCTCTCCCTCCGCGAGCCATTGACACCAGGGATAGCGCCCTTCTCCTCCCAGCTTCTGCGTGCGCTCGAGCTCGAACCGCTGCCAGCAGTCGAGCTCGATGATCAATTCCGCAGGCCTATAGGAGCCATAGGCGGTACAGATGGCTTCGATCCGCCGTTCGAAATCGGGTTCGTGGTCGAACCCGGCATCGCGCCAACCCGACTCGCCCCGGAGGGGGACGAAATAATAGGCGAGTTGGGCCAGGTCGGTCAGCGGGTTACCGGGTTCCGCTAAATCCCAATCGACGAGGCCGGTGAGTGTATGTTCCTGCCAAAGGGTGTTCCAGGGCCCCAAATCACCGTGGCGCAGAATCTGGCCAGCGACTTTTCCAGCACGAATGGATCGCCACTCCGTGTCCGCAGGAAACACGAGATCTCTCGTGGCCGCATGGAGACGCCTGACCATGGTCGTCGCCTGCACGAGGCCGTCTTTCTCGAGCAGTGGCGCCCGCCATGGCCGCAACATGGACTCACCGGGCAGGAAGCTCAGCATCTCACGTCCATCCTCGGCGCGCCCGAGTGCTCGAGGGGCGTAAATAAATCCACGGGATTCCAGATGGCGCAGGACGATCTGCACGGCCTCCGTCCACGGACCAGCGGTCTTGAGAACCACATTGCCGATTCGCGTGACGTGGTTGACACTACCCCCGCTGAGTGTTTCTTCCTGCATCGCAGATACGCAATCATTCATGGAAGAGACCAGATCGAAGTCCACTCCGACCTGGTCACTTCAAGCGATCTCTCGTCTCGCATTATCCTGCATGAATACGAGGTGCTGTGAGTTCTGGCTTAGCTGCATTTACTCCATTGATGAAGCGCGCGAAGGCAAGTTCGTCGATCGGGATGGATGGCTTGCCGTCGATGATGAGTTCGCTCAGAACCTGCCCGATGATCGGGCTGAGCGCGAACCCGTGTCCGCTGAAGCCGGTGGCAACGGTGATGTTTTCCAGGCCGGGAAGTGGCCCGAGGATCGGCACCCGATCGACCGTCTCGCCTTCGATCCCGACCCAGACACGCTCGAGTCGTGCACGACGCAGATCCGGGAAGATCGCGGACGAGTCGACGATGCTGCCGAGAATGCTGTCGTGACGTGGTGTCGCGAGATTGGTTTCAAGGTTCGGATCGCCGGGCCAGCCGCCACCGATCACATAGTTGCCGGTCGGGATCTGCTTGAGACTCAAGCGGTGGTTCAACGCCCCAACGACCTGCAGCAGTTTCGGAGGCATCGGCGCGGTCACCAGCATCTGCAGTCCGCTTGGGGTGATCGGAAGTTCGACCTCCAGCGCGGCGGCGAGCGAGGCGCTCCAGGCGCCAGCGGCCATTACCAGCCAGTCGCAGGGCACCGGTCCCTCGGTGGTTTCGAGGCCGGTGATGCGGCTCCCTGCCCGTTCGATCCCGGTCACGCGGGTGTTGGTAAGGATGCGGGCACCATGACGTGACGCAGCCGAGGCGAACGCGTGCGTTGTCAGGATGGGGTTCGCATGCCCGTCGTTGCCGGTGTAGGTGCCGGCGAGCGCATGGGGGGTGATGCCTGGAACGACTTCTCGAAGATCGTCGCCTTCGATCAGCCGAATCTCGAGTCCGGATGCACGCTGGCGCTCGATCGCGTCACGCATCGGCCCGAGATCGGATTCCTGCTCGGTGACCTGAACGTGCCCGTGACGAAGATACTGGATGTCCGCCTCGAGTTCGGCCGACAGATGCTCCCAGCGGGTGATGCTGGCGATTGCCAGTGGCATCTCGCGAAGGTCACGTCCCTGCTGGCGAACGCCTCCGGCACTCGATCCAGAGGCGGCAGACGCGATTCCTCGCTGCTCGATGAGTGTGACATTGACACCACGCCGGGCGAGATGCCATGCGATCGACGTGCCGATAACGCCTCCGCCTATGATCGCGACGTCTGCCACCGGGTTTGTCGCCGTCATCGATCCGCTCCCGAAACGACGTCCTCTGCAGGAAGGTAGGTCGCGAATGGAACATCGCGGACCGGAGGACGTGGACGGGCAATCAGGCGTTCGTCTGTAATCCCGGAATCATACCAAAGCAGCAGCGTGGCGATCACGGGCAGCGCGTCATTTGCACTGGACGGTCCCATCCCGGTGCGAGTCTTGCGACGGATATCGTTTATATCGTTGGTTCCGGATGCTATCGCGGCGGTGATCTCGGCCAGCGTCACGTTCTGCTCGCGGTCGATGATGATCTCCGGATCTCGCGGGGGCGGGAAGAACGGCCGGCGCGGATTGGCGGGGTCGATCACGATCGGCTCGGGAGTGGGATGGGGTGGCGAGAGGCGCACCGCCGCACCGCCCACACGCTCGCCATGCGCATAGGACCAACGGGGACCCTGGACGCCGGCGGCTTCACCGGCGACATAGATACCCGCCAAGGTGGTCGCGCCGTCAGCCGTGAGATAGGGGGTGGGAACAGCCTCCCCGACGTGCAAGGTGCATGCGGCCCCCGCCTGAATCGCCAGCGTTGGTTCGATTCGTTGACCGAATGCCTGAACGACCGCATCGACATTCGCGGCCTCCTCATTGTCGAAAATCAGGTCGACTTTCCCGTTTCCCTGGACCCGAATATGGTTGATGTCGACGGATTCGAAGGCGATCGTGCCACCGGTGAGTGCGATCGCTGCGCGTACCTGATCGGTCGCGGTGCCGCCGCCGATGATCCCGTAGCGTCGCCCGGCCGGAGGCAAGTCGGCGTGGAGTTCTTCCAGAAGCTGGCGTTCGCTATAGAACCCCGGGAGTTCCCAACCGAGAACGGGCCAGACCCGGTTGGTCGTGCCGGTTGCGACGATGACGGCGTTGGCTCGAAAAGAGATGCCGGTGTTCGTGTCGGTGTTGAAGGCTGCGACGACAGGACCGGGGAAGATGCCCCAAACGGCGATATCGGGATGGTAAGCGACATCGCTGGATTCGAGTTCGCGAGCGGCGGTGATTGCAAGAGGTGATGTTTCGAGCTTGGCCGGCATATCCGGGAGTGTGTCGAAATCCGCCACTTCCCAGCGGAGGTGGCCACCGGCCTCGTGCGCTTCATCCAGCAATACCGTCCGGGCGCCCGCCGCGGAGGCGGTGAGGGCGGCTGCGATACCCGCTGGTCCGGCGCCAATCACAACGATATCGACATGTTCCTCTGTTTGCAGCACTGGGCTTTTCTCCACGCGTTGAGCGGGCCTCTTTGGCCTTGAATGTCAGTCTAGCTGGTCTGGCTGGAAGTGTGACATGAGGTAGACCCGACCCATCTGGAGCATTCGGCATCTCGTGGAGATCGATTCCTGGGTGGGGTTCGGATCAACCGCGTAGCGAGGAGGTCATGATCGAGCCGACCGTCCGAATGCCGGGAGGGACATGGGCCGGCCGGAGGTCGATGATGTCTGCGCGATGAGCAACGCGCAACGAACCTCTCCAGGGACTCGCAACGATTCCAGTTACGAGAGCGATTCGGATGTGCAGGGTTCCGATCGGCGTCGAAGTTGAACGCTGACGCGATGGCACGTGGTTGACGTGTCATGGGAAAGATCCGGCCGATGGATAATCGGTCGGACCTCGTGACATGCTGGGAGGCTGACGCTCGATCGAGCGGTCCATGTCCTCATTCCAGTCAGTAGGCGACAAGGCTATGAACGTTGAATCCTGGGATCCTGGCTCGTCCGTTGAGGACGGTCAGTTCTGCCAGGACTGCGATACCGACGATGTCGCCGCCGAGGCGCTGAACGAGCTTGATCGTTGCCTCGACCGTGCCGCCGGTTGCCAACAGATCGTCGACGATCAGAATCTTTTCGCCGGGTGAGATCGCGTCCTGATGAATCTCCAGCGAGTTCGTACCGTATTCAAGCGAATAATCCTCCGAGAAGGTAGCGAATGGGAGGCGGCCCGGTTTGCGAACAGGGACGACGCCAGCGCCGAGCGCATAGGCGATCGGTGTACCGAGGATGAAGCCACGGCTCTCGATGATCACGACCTTGTCGATATTCGTGAAAGGAGCAGCCATCGCGTCGATCGTTGTTCGGAAGACCTGCGGATCTGCGAGCAGGGTAGAGATATCGCGGAACATGATGCCGGGATTCGGGAAATCCGGGATGTCGCGAATGTGAGTCTTGAGGGTATCACTGAGGTCGATGGCATCGATGGTCATGGTGCTCCCTGGGTGGGGTCCGGTCATTGTGCCGTGCGAGACCAACGCGAGCGATCGTCTCGCTACCAGTGTACCGACAAGAAGGGGCAAACGGTGGCGCTGATGGGTGGAAGGGAACAGTCAATCAGCGATGCGCAGCGCCGGGACGGAATTGAGCAGGAGTTCGCTGTCGGTGGGAGAGAGCAGTTCCGGCGCGCGTCGGATGATCTTCGCGGCTGCCCCGAGCGGAATCGAATCCGACGAAGGGTTGCCAGGAAGGACGCTTGCGGATCGAAAGGAGACTGGCAGAGCGGTCGTTTCAGCGACAGCGCTGACCATCTCGGCGAAGCGTTCTCTCCACAGGCCGAATGGGCCGCCGAGAATGATCTCGTCCGGATTGAGGAGATTGAGCATGTTCGCGGTCTGGATGCCCACGTATTTGGCGGCGTAGCGAAGAATCAGCAACGCGAGCTGGTCTTCCGCCGCGGCCGCGGCCGCGATGTGCTGGATGATGACCGGGTCGGATAGGTCTCTTGACAGGATCGAGCCCGGATACTCATCGCGATGCTCGTCGACGACGGTGCGGAGATTTTCATAACGCAGGAAGCCTTCGAGGCAGCCGCGATGGCAACCAAAATCGGGTCCGTCGGGATCGATGATAGTAGGATCAATCTCGCCGGCGGTATGGTTGCGGCCTTCGTAGAGATCGCGGCCGGTGATGATTGCGCCGCCAGTTCCCACACCCATATAGAAGTACATGAGGTGTTCCCGATTTTGTCGTCCCATCAGCCAAAGCTCACCGAGGCCCGCCGCATGGGCATTGTCGAGGACAATGACCGGCGCATCCAGCGTTTCTTCGAGAACGCCACGAAGGGGATACTCCTCTATCTTCCAGATCAGGCTGGCGAACATGTCAGTCACAGCATTGAACTGGCCGCTGAGCGCGACCCCGACTCCGAGCAGCGTTTTTGGCGGATAGCCAATGAGCAGCGTCCGAACCCCATGGGACACTATTGCCACGATCTGACGGGGGTTCTGGGGCAAGGAATCGGGCATCACCAGCCGGTTGATTACTTCGCCATCGAGATTGACGAGGACGAAATGGCATGCGTTGCCTTCGTAACCGACCCCAACAACCAGTTTCGCATCACCACCGAGGCGGATCAGCACGGGCTTGCGGCCACCGGTCGAGTCGCTGGTACCGATCTCGCGGACCAGGCCCTCGTCGATCAATTCGGTGACGCTGAGGGATATCGCGGCGCGGCTCAAGCCCGTCTGCCGGGCAATCGCCGCATGAGAGAGCACGCCCTGCTCGAGCAACAGGCTGATGACTGCGCTCCGGCTATTGCTGAAGGCCCTGCCTCTCACGCTCGAACGCCTCCATCTCGAAAGGTCCTGTCCGGCGCACACGTTTGCCGGGAAATCTACGGTTGATCATACATGGGAAGGCACTTCAGGCCGATCTGCAGAGATTGCGCCGAATACCACACCTTGCAAACTCCAACCCTGAGACCGCCGCTCCTGCCTGTCGAAATGATCGTTGATGTGTATTCCCGGGAGAAGGCGACACGCGTACCGGCTTCGGGCGCCACGGCGGGTTCGTTGCCGCGTGCCGGAGGTTCACCTTGGCCCTGATGTCGTATGCGGACCGGGTTGCAGTTGGGAATGTCAGGGACAGTATCATGACTGATTCATTTGCACACCTGAACAAGGGGAGAAGATCCCAGTGAAATGTCCTTTTTTGCGATCGTGCGCGGTAGGATGACTCGCATCAGGAGAGATCACATCATATGCAAGGAGTCACCATGATCGATTTGGACGAAACCCTGGACCGGGCGACATTACTGGCGAAGAACGAGATTGCCTGGGATGCGCTGTGGGCAGTCATCAATACACACGACGAGCTGGAGCTGACCGGGCCGCGAGATGCGGCTGGCTGGTCGGTGCAAGATCACCTTGCGCACCTCGCGGCTTGGGAACGAAGCGTCGTCTTTCTGCTCAATGGGCTGACTGCGAGTGACGGTATGGGAGTCGAGGAGGAGACATATCACGCAGATGACATCGAAGCGATCAATGCCGAGATTCATAGCCACGTCAGGGACCTTACGCTCGAGGATGTCCTCACCGATCTGCGCGCCGTGCATGAGGAGATGATCGGAACGATCGAGGGATTGTCGGAGGCAACCTTGGGCGAACCAATCGATCCGGGCGGCGTGATCGGTGACGGGTTGCCACCAACGACCGCCGACAAGATCGCCTGGAACGCCTTCGAGCATTTCGACGAGCACCGGGAGTGGATCGAAACGCTTTTGCAGGAAGAACAAGCTTGATCGCGCGAGATGAGAGATGGTGGAAGCATTGTTCAGTGCTTATTGACCGGCTCTAGTAGTGTGTCAAGGATGAAACGCTGGGCACGGCGCACATGATCCCGGGCGGTGCTTGCTGTGTCATTTCGCGGCACAGCACCCATCGACCGCGGCTGCGAAGGGTGCGACTACGGGTTTCCGGAACAGATGCGGTGGCCCAGTGAAACACGCGTGACAACCCACTAGTGCAGGGCACAATCGCGAGAACAGGGCGGTGCTCTTGCGATGCAACGCTATGGAATCCGTTTTGCCCAGATTGAATCAGGGAAATTCGGGATCAATTCGTTGTCCCATACGGCGTGGGCGGATTGCGAGCTCTTGCCATCCCGGAAGTAGGCCGCGACCCCTCGCCAGTAGATTGCCTCGGCGGTGAATGGACCCTCCGGCGAGCGGTTTTCCAGCCCGGAGAGCAACGAGATGGCGTCCTCATACCCTTGCCAGCGCATGGCAACCATCGCCTCGCCGACATCGAGCAGATCGAGGAAGGCATCCGGTGGCAGATAATTAGGGGAGGTGTAGCGAACCTTGCCGCTACGGTCGCCAAAGAGCACGGTTGGTGTCCAAAAGACCTGCCACTGACGTGTGAATTCACGATCCTTCGTGAGATGAAGCTTGACCGGGACGAAGCGATTGACGATCGCCTCCCGGATGCGAGGATCGCTGAACGTGACATCGACGAGTTTGTCGCAGCCGCCGCAGTTGTCCTGATACACGTCTATCAGAATCGGACGGCGAAGCTTACGTGACTGCACGATTCCTTCGTTCCAATCGTGCAGCCAATCGATCTCGCCTTGGATAGATGCTGTCGTCGCCGGTGCTTCGGCTGGTGAGGTGACGATGCTCATGATTGTGCCTCGCTTGACGCTGATGGTCCGTTACTTCCCTCATGCTACCCCTATCCTCATCACTTCGCGAGCGCGGCAAACGATCGGATTTCCCACCATCGTTCAATCCACCGTCGTCTTTCTCTTCATGCTCCGCTCGTTTACCCGACTTCATGTCACGTGCGTTTGAGATTCAAGGGATACTGCGATTGAGGTAAAGTGAGCTTTACATGATTGCGCAGCCACGAGAGCCTTCGAGTTCGAATGTTCGAATGAACGAAGCATTCTGGAGGTGATCGTAGATGGGCGCCCAAGTGGACGACGACGGTCTTTTTTGAAATGGCAGCGCATCGTCTTGGCAGGTGTTCTCGCCCTGGCTGGATCGACGATAACGGGAATCGCGGCGGGATGGGTGCGGGAGGATTCGTACTGGAAAGCATTCGCAACATTTGCAATTGTGGCATTCCCCACGATTTTTGGACTTGCATGGATCTGGTCGGTGGCTCCAGTCGATGGCAGCTTGGACGCTGTCGAACAGGTGTCTGATTCGATCGAGCATGCATGGGAGCTTTTCTCGATGTGATCCTGGTGCTCGGTCTGGCAATCGGAGTGACGGTCGTATTGGACTGGGAATCCGTGCCATCGGTGGTCTTTCTCGTGATCGCACTGGTTGACTGGTTCGCACCCGCGATGATTCTTGCCCTGAGGAAACGCTAGCCGATGGAAAATCGATTGGCTGAAATGCGGAAGGTACATCTGTGGTCGCAGGCGGAGCTGGCGGAGCAGCTGCAGGTTTCACGGCAAACGATCATTTCGATCGAGCGGGGACGGTTCGATCCCAGTTTGCCACTTGCGTTTCGGATCGCTCGACTCTTCGACTGCGCCATCGAGGACGTCTTTCAACCAGGAGCGCGCGATCCGCAACCGGTCGGGCAGAGCATCGCCGAACAGGTACAATGAATCGACATTTGGCGGCCACAGTGGCAGCCCGCACGAGATCAGGACGGCGAGATGACGGACACGATGACACGCACCACCACCGACGGTCGACCGGGTCCAGCGCGGCTGAGCGCCCCTGAACTGGCTCGCCAGCAGGGTGTGAATCCTGTCGACTATCTTCGCCAGCGTGGTTTCATCCACGACGTCACCGACGAAGAAGGGTTGCGACGTGCCTTCGACAAGGGATCCGTCACCCACTATATCGGCTTCGATCCCACCGGGCCGTCACTTCATGCCGGGCATATGGTTTCGATCATGCTGCTCGCAAGTCTCCAGCGAATGGGTCATCGCCCTATCGCGCTCGGCGGCGGCGGCACGGCGATGGTCGGCGATCCGACCGGCAAGACGTCATCCCGCGAGATCATCACGCTCGATGACCTCGATATCAACCTGAACTCGATTTCGTTGCAGCTGTCGAAGTATCTTGACTTCGATGGCGATCGTTTCAACGGCGGCAATCCAGCGGCTCTTCTGGTCAACAACGCCGATTGGTTGCTGAAGCTCCAGTACATCCCTTTTCTGCGGGATATCGGGCGTCACTTCTCGGTCAATGAGATGTTGTCGCTGGACACGTACAAGACACGCATCGAAAGCGGAAGTGGACTCAACTTCGTCGAGTTCAATTACCGGTTGGTCCAGGCATACGATTTCCTGCATCTCTATCGAGATGAAAACTGCCTGCTTCAGATGGGTGGCTCGGATCAATGGGCGAACATTATCGGCGGTGTCGAGCTCATTCGCCGGGCAGATCAGGGCAAGGCATTCGCTCTCGTCAGCCCGCTGGTGACGACTGCCACGGGCGAGAAGATGGGAAAAACGGGTGGCGGTGTGCGAGTGTGGCTCGATCCCGAGCAGTTCTCGCCATATGACTACTATCAGTACTGGGTGAATACCGACGATAGCATGGTCGAGACGTACCTCAACCGGTTCACCTTCCTGCCGAACGACGAGATCTCGGAACTGACATCCGTGCAGGGGGAAGCTCTCCGCGAGGCAAAACGGGTACTCGCGTTCGAGGTAACCGCCCTCGCCCACGGCGTGGAAGAGGCTGAGCGCGCGGAGGGGTCTGCCAGGGCCTTCTTCGCCGGAGCGGGAGTAGCGGTCAGCGCGGATGACGTGAGCCTGCCCACCACCGAAATTGCCCGGAGTGAACTCACCGGCGAACTGACTCTTGCCGACGCGTTCGTGCGGGCGGAGCTGGCGAAATCTCGCGGGGAAGCACGACGACTCGCGCAGCAAGGCGGGCTGTCGATCGATGACGACAGGATCGAGAACGTCGATCTCGCGTTCGCCGACGTGATCGGCGAGCGCCCGGCGGTGCTCTTGCGAGCGGGCAAGAAGCGGTTCAAGCGAGTCGCCATTTCCGGTTAGGCGACTACCCGCGATCGTGGACTGACATCAAGGCGACGAACACACGTGCGGCGGATCAACACTGGTCCGCCGCACGTGTGTTTCGAAAAAGCGCGTTTGGCTCGCATGTCGATCTCTCGAAGGCAGCTTCGACCTACATGTGAGAGGCATCCGAAAGTGATACCTGAATTTCTGTCACGAGCCGGATTGGAGAATCTGATGGGAAACGTCACTGCACATATCTCGATGTCCCTCGACGGGTTTATCGCCGGGCCGAATGATGCCGTCGAGAACCCTCTGGGTGATGGTGGCGAGCGAGTCCACGAGTGGGCGTTCGAGACGCAGATCGAGCGCGAACGCCAAAGCCTTGCCGATGGCGAGATCAATCGTGATGCGGAAATTCTCGATGAAGCAACGGGCAACACCGGCGCTGTTGTCATGGGCAGACGCATGTTCAGCAATGGAGACGGGCCGTGGGGCGACCACCCATTCGAAGGGCATTGGGGGACAACCCGCCGTTTCAGGTGCCGGTGTTCGTGCTCACGCATCATGCCCGGGAGAGATTGGTCAAGGATGGAGGCACGACGTTCACCTTCGTCACTGGCGGAATCGAAGAAGCCCTGGGGCAGGCACAGGCGGTCGCCGGTGACAAGAACGTCACCATCGTAGGCGGCGCGCAAGTCGTTCAGCAGGCGATCGATGCTCGGCTACTGGACGAGCTGCTGATTCATCTTTCTCCCGTACTGCTCGGCGGTGGGATTCGCTTGTTCGATAGTCCTGGAACGGAACGCATCGATCTGGAACGCACAATGGTGGTCGGTTCCCCCCAACGTTACCCATCTCCGCTTTCGATTCAAGAGGTCATGAGGTCCGGCCGAGACGTGCTGCCTGTTCCCTGTCCTGATCGTTCGATCGCTGGAAGCGCCAGATAGCGGTGATGAAGAGAAGTCCGCCAAGCAGCCAGAATGGATCCCAGAAGAGGAGATACCAGCGGACGCGGTCATCGCCGAAACTGGTTGGAACGTCGCGCACGCCAGTCTCCCACAGCAGCTTCTCGACGATGCCGGCGATGCCATACAACGTGAAAATGATTCCCGCGGTCCATCCTCCCAGCAGCAGGAACCAGCGAGGAATGCGGTGTCCCCAAGTCTGCACGCATGCCAGCGCGACGATTCCGGCGATCAGCTTCAGGACGCCGGTCGCCCATACAGATGCCAGAAACACGCCATCCGGATGGCGTGATTGGTCTTCGATGCTTCGAGCGAGCGTGTTAGGACTTCAGCGGATAGGTGCCGACTTCGGGCTCCAGCGGTCTCGGTGGGTGAGGAGCTTGCCGATGATGAGGATGGTGGTGGCGAGGCAGAGGGCGGCGTGTCGGTGCCGTGCTCGGCGGTCGGTGTTGCGGCGGAGTTGGCCGTAGTTCGACCACCACGTGTTGGTGGTCTCGACGATCCATCGCATGCCGAGCCGTAGTGGCTGCTTCTTCACGCCGGGAACCTTGGTGCCTCGCCGTTGGATGTCGAAGTCGTCGAGGCCGAGGGCGCGAAGCTGCCGTTCGATGACCGGGTAGTCGTAGCTGCGGTCGAGGTGCAGTGT
>JAABUS010000511.1_pt1 | contig 97855 bp, 68 predicted proteins | sample 5560161 | NCBI WGS metagenome assembly JAABUS01 (sample SAMN10711885, study PRJNA513376) | rock metagenome | isolation source: Antarctica rocks | place: Antarctica: Victoria Land, Trio Nunatak nord | collected 2016-01-04
ATAATCCTGTTGCCGTAGTTAAGGATGTTGAACTTATCAAGTAATCGGTATATAAGTCTGCAAAGTTTTCCACATTATTTCTTTTCTATATTGCTAATTTATTTGAAATTGTGCGTAAGGTGAGTTATTATTTAAGGGAAGTGCTTAATTATAAAACTGATCTTGATTACTATATCGCAGGACATACTTATCCCTGGGATCGTATCGGCGCTAATACAGACAGCACGGCTGAAGACCTGCGTCAGGCTATGGCTGAGAATCCGTACATGCGCCTTATGGTTCAATCCGGATATTATGATGGAGCCTGTGATTACTTTAATGCCAAATATAACATGTGGCAAATGGATCCTAGCGGCAAACTGAAAGACAGGATGGAATGGCACGGATACCGTAGTGGTCATATGATGTATCTGAGGTCTGAAGATCTGGTGACTGCTAACGATGATATCAGGTCTTTTATCAAAAAGGCTACCCCTAAGCCAAATGAGCCTGCCAAATATCTGAAACCGTTTTAAGAAGTGGTTTGATTATACCTGTCTTAAGTCTTAACTTGAATAAAAATTTAAAAAACAATGATCTTAAATGGCCATTTTTTTTTAGTATTGTAACGTAATTATTCAAAAAGCAACCCACCGTGTGTATACATCAAAAGAACATCCGAGTTATTTAAAGTTGAGAGTACTGAATTAGCTTCCAGCTACCAGCAATCAGCTATCAGGAAATCAATACCGGTAGATACTCCTCCTGGCAGCTGGACAGCTGATAGCTAATTAAGGGTCGGTATTTTAACCCTTGGAAGCCTTATCCGAAGCTTGATTGAAGTAGTAAACATCTTATCATCTATAATAGAAAGGAATGTATAATAAACAATCTGCAAGTCAAGAAACAATGAGTAACTTTCTATGTAAGTAATATCATACCTCATTCTTTGGATTATTTGCTCTATATTTTGAGCATAGCCAAATTTAATCATACCAAGTGATGTCAGTCCGGGTTTTACCTGGTGCAGGTATTTAAAATAAGGATAGATTGCAGACACTTTATCGATATAATATTTTCTTTCCGGCCTTGGCCCTACAAGGCTCATATCACCTATAAGAATATTTAGTAACTGAGGCAATTCATCCAGCTTCCACTTCCTTATTGTGCTACCCCACTTGGTAACCCGGTTATCATCAGCGGAAGAAAGAACAGGGCCATCATTTTCGGCATCTTCATACATACTACGGAATTTATATATAGTAAAAGGAATTCCGTTGTAGCCTACTCTTTCCTGAATATAAAATATTGATCCTTTAGAATCAAGTTTTATCCTGATACCAATATATATTAATAAGGGTAATAAAATTATCAATCCTGCCAGGGCAGTGATAATATCAAGTAATCGTTTAATTATTTTTTGCCAGAGGGGCACCACTTCAATTTTTACATAAGGCTGGTTTCTGAATTCAAAAAATATCTTGTTATACTTATTTATTAATGAAGATGAATGGCTTGGCATTACAGTTAGTTTATATCCTTCCTCGTATTGATTATTATTAGAAGGAAAATAGTTAATAGTTCTTTCGCTTTAAATATTAAACTTAAATATAAAAATAAAATAAGAGTTTATACTTATAAAATCACCCTTTATTTAATGGTTAATTGTTAATGGTTAATTGTTAATTGTTAATTGTTAATTGTTAACGGACAAATCTCTAAGTTAATCAACAATGGTAAAATAGCGCATTCATGTTATAATAAAAAACTATGCTTTTAGCAACTATCCGTTAACCATTAACCATTCAATGTCGTTGATTTAACAAGGTTGAAGTAGCACTTTTTATGGGAAATTACAATTTGATTACAAGTCTTAGAGTCCCTTGTGGGATTTCCTTTGTGATCCTTGTGGTTAAATGCAGTCAGTGATTCCAAGAGTTTTTTAAACACAAGGATCACAAAGGAAATCCCACAGGGAGCACAAGGGATGCCCGCTACATACGAATCATTGAAGTCAACGACATTGATTAATAATTAACTATTAGTCACTACCCGTTAACCATTAACCATTAACCATTAACCATTAAAATCCCTATCTTGAGCCTGACAAATTGCAATTGATAAATGATCATTAAACAGCAGCGGCCACTAATTTATTTTCTACCGTTTATAATGTTTGTTATTGCTGTATGTTTCCTTGCAAGTTTACTGTTTGCGATTAAAGAAGATGTGTTCTTTTCTGGTGATGCAGGACTGAAGTTTTTGATGGTAAAGCAAATTGCAAAGGGGGGAAACTTTGCTACCTTACATTTAGAAAGTCCATCCTGGGTAAACAAAATCTGGTCACAAGGTTTTTATCCTTTCAAAGTTCCTTTTGTGTATGAGGCTATCCATGGAAAGATCGTTTCTTTTCCACCCGCTTTCCAATGGCTAAGCTCCTGGTTATACAAATGGTTTGGATGGAAAGGACTATATATTCTTCCCGTTATCAGTTTAACAGGATTATGGTTTTGGTTTATTATGGTGATGCAAAGAGCAGGTGTAAAGCCGTTTACAATATCGCTGGGTTTTTTCCTGCTCGCCTTTTGTTCTCCATTGACTTTTTATGGCGCGGTCTATTGGGAACATACTACTGCTATCCTGTTAATGTTTAGTGGGGTAACTTTTCTGATTACTCCGCAGCCTTCTTTTTTCCATTCTTTATCATCAGGAATGCTGTTGGGCATCTCAGTATGGTTCCGGCCTGAAATGTTGTTGCTTTGGCTATTCTTTATTGCTACTATTTTAATTATTAATAAAAGGAAAAGTAATCTGACAAATGTAGTTTTTATAGCATCCTCATTTATAGGTGTAATTACATTTTTTATTTTTAATGTGGTAATATACAGCAACATTTTGGGTGCCCACAGTTATCAGCTATCAGAACCAATCGGATTTATAGAATACATCCGCCGGAAGATGGTTATTTTAACACATTTGAATGCAAGAGAAATTATTTTTTTTCCATTAGTTATTCTAATCTATGCGCTTGCAATTTATAATCTATTAAGAAAATCATTGTTTAAATTACTGATTAGCCAGCTAACGGTGATCATCATACTTTTTTCCCTGATCGTTCCTTTTGCTTTACCAAATACCGGGGGCAAACAATATAGCGCCCGTTATCTATTGCCTCTTATACCTCTTGTAATTACTACTTTTAGCCTGGCTCTGAATAATATTGATATAAACAAGATTAAGAAATGGGGCTGGTTTGTATTGATGCCGCTAGTGGCTTATAGTTTATACATTAATGTTTATCTGGCGCAAAAAACATTACAAAATGATTATGCCCAAAGAGTAAAACCTGGACTTGATTTTATAAAGAATGAAACCTGTGAAATATTAATTATACAAAATCAATATATCGCCCAGGAGTTTGCATCACTATTTGAAAAGAAACAAATTTTTCTTGCAGAGGATCAGCAAAGTTTTAACAAGCTTCAGCATTTATTAAAAGCGAAGGGTGTGTCAAAAATTATTTATATGGCACATGATCCAGGGTTTGAAAGGTTGCCTGAAAATTTACTTAATAATAGTCCCAATCTAAAAAAAACAGGTGATTATTATGTTGCTGAATATAATTTAAATTAAAAGTAAGATTAAAGATTTGTATTAACAATTGACATGATAAACCACTATCCATTAACAATTCAATGTCGTTGACTTCAATGATTTCGTATGTGGCAGGCATCCCTTGTGCTCCTTGTGGGATTTCCTTTGTGTTCCTTGTGGTTAAAAGACTCCTGGAATCATAGACCTCATTTAACCACAAGGAACACAAAGGAAATCCCACAAGGGACACTAAGACTTTTAATCTAATTGTAATTTCACATATAAAAGAATACTTCAACCTTGTTAAGTCAACGACATTGATTAACCATTAATCATTCCTTCGAGCTTTACTATCTCTTCAAAAACCTGTTCATACTGTATATTAAGTTTCTTCAGCTCTTCCGAAGATTTGTTGTACTCACTTTCGGTGTTGCTGAATTTCCTGGCGTCCGAGTATATTTCGGGTGTTGTAAGAGCTGTCTCTGCCTTATTTCTTTGTTCAGATAACGAAGCTATCTGTTCTTCCAACAGCTGAAAAAAGCGTTGCTGTTTTTGAAGTTCTTTTTTTACTTCTTTATTAATGCCGGTGTTTTTTATCTGGGGAACAGCTTTACTTTCTATTTTTTCCTGGTTGCTTTTATTGCTCTTTTCCTGTTGATTTTTATTGGGAGCCTGTAGCTGTGAAGATTCTGCTGACTTACGGCTTTTTATTTCCAGGGATCTTCTTTCTTTCCAGTCAACCCATTCTGCATAGGTACCCTTAAATTCCCGGATCTTTTGTTCATCTATCTCCCAAATCTTGTTAGCGGTTTTTGAAATGAAGTAACGGTCGTGACTAACAAGAATCAGGCTTCCTTCATACTTGTTCAAAGCATCAACCAGCAATTCACAGGAATGTATATCAAGGTGATTAGTAGGTTCATCCAGCATCAAAAAATTCGCTTTGCTTACAATGGTTTTTGCAAGTGCCACGCGGGCCTTTTCTCCACCACTCAATACCTTAACTTTTTTCTCAACATCATCTCCGCTAAAAAGAAAACAACCTAACAATGTCCTTAATTCCATTTCAGTCTTCTGGCTGCCGCACAATTTCATTTCATCGAGAACCGTATTGTTTACATTCAGGGCTTCCATCTGGTGCTGGGCATAAAAGCTTTCATCAACATTATGGCCCCATTTACGCTCACCTTCAAAAGTTTCGGTACCTGCAATGATTCGCAGTAAGGTTGATTTTCCCTTTCCGTTAGCACCGATTAGCGCTATCTTGTCACCCCTGTCTATTTCAGCGGATGCATGGTCCACAATCTGAATATTACCAAAGTGCTTGCTCACATCCTTCAACGTTACCAATATTCTGCCGGGCGTTTTATCAACCTGGAAGTTGATCTTTATATTAGGTCTTTCAATTTCAACATCTTCAATACGGTCAAGGCGGTCAAGTCTTTTTACCACACTTTGTGCCGCCGCCGCTTTGCTGGCCTTAGCTTTAAACCGCTCAATAAATCTTTCCTGCTGGCGGATGTAATCCTGTTGATTCTCATAAGCGCGTTGCTGCAGTTCTACCCGTTGCACTTTTTCAGATTCATAAAAATCATAGTTACCAATATAAAAATGCAGCTCTTTCTGGTAAAGCTCCACGATCTTGGTAACCATCCTGTTCAAAAAGAATTTATCGTGCGACACAATTACTACTGAACCCTTAAAATGAAGCAGGTATTTTTCGAGCCATTCGATAGAAGGAAGGTCTAGGTGATTGGTAGGTTCATCCAGTAAAAGCAGGTCGGGTTGCTGCAGGATCATCTTTGCTAGTAGCACGCGCATTCTCCAGCCACCGCTGAATTCTCTGAAGGGCCGGTCAAGATCTGCATTGGCAAAACCCAGACCCTGTAACACCTCTTCAGTTTTGTGATGGATGTTATACCCGTCAAGCAAATCCATCTCATGGAGCTTATCACTATATTCGTGTAGTAATTTTTCGTCTGAAGTAACTTCCAGCTCCTTACCGATCTTTTCTATTTCTTCCTCCAGTTGCAATACTTTTTCAAAAGCACCCATAGCTACTCTTAAAATAGAATCACCTGAATCAAAACTTAAAAGATCCTGGTGAAGATAACCGATGGTTGTTTCACGGCCTTTCTCAACACTGCCTTCAGAAGGCATAAACTGGCCGACAAACAATTTCAGCAGGGTAGACTTGCCGGTTCCATTATACCCGATCAGCCCAATGCGCTCATTGGGTTGAATATGCCAGGTAGCATCCCTGACTATTGTTCTTGCACCAAATTCAAACGTAACATCTTGTAATCCAACTAACATAGTACTAAATAAAAAACTGTTAATAAAGGAGGCAAAAATACCATAAACCCGCCTGATTCCAATTATCCATTACCTTTACGAAAATTTTTTCTTTTAATTGTAAGTTGGAATTTGATGCTTTCAGAAACTTTGTTTGATACTTTAAAGGTTAAGCAGCATCAAGAAAATGTAAGACAATACAACAGCCTGCTTTAATAAAGTTCTCATAATTAAAATATCAGATGAAAAGTTTATTATTGTTACTTTTTATTCCATGTTTTTTCTATGCCTGTAAAGACACAGAAAAAAAATCAGAAGATAAGCCCCTGATAAACGGGCCTGCGGCAGCTTCTAAAAATTCTGCGGCATTTAATGAGTCTTTTCAAAAATTGCTTACCACTTATTATGCGCTTAAAGATGCTTTAGTAGATGCTGATACGGTTAAAGCTAATGCAGCTTCCCGCCAATTGGCATTTTATTCGGATAGTCTTAGAATAACTGAAATTAAAAATGATTCAATCGGAGATGTTAAAGAAACTGCCAAGAATTACGCCAGTACTATTAAAGGCTCAGCTTTAGGATTGGCTGGTGAAACCGAGTTTGCAAAAAAGAAAATGGAGTTTCAGATGATATCCGATGCCATGTACGATCTTGTTCGAACAGTTAAGTATGACCAGCAAAAAATTTATCATCTGCATTGTCCTATGGCGATCAATGATAATAGTGAAGCTTACTGGCTGAGTAATAGCAGCGCAATTATAAACCCATACCTTGGCAGGAAACATCCAAAATACAAAGATGCAATGGTTGGATGCGGAGATATTACGGATTCACTTGATTTTTCGAAGTAGTTATTAGCTATCAGCCGTCAGCTATCAGCCGCGTATCTTGGATAAGAAGCCGGTTGGATTTATACAGGAATTGATAAATACTTAAACAATAATGCAATTATGTAGTTATTGCTGAGAGCTGAAAGCTGATAGCCCGAAGCGCCAATATCAAAGCTTATTACATGCGGAAGAAAATCCTGAAAATTTTTAGTCTTTTAATATTTATTCTTGCAGCCGCAAACACATTCGCACAAAATAAATTTACGCTAAGTGGTTATGCAAAAGATTCTTTATCAGGGGAAACCCTGATAGGGGCTACTTTAACGGTTAATGGGATAGGCAAAGGAGTGAATAGTAATCAATACGGATTCTATTCTATGACGTTGCCCGAAGGTAATTATACCATTACCTGTTCTTTTATCGGGTACCGTGTTCAACAAACCAGTATTAACTTAAACAAAAGTCAATCTTTTAGTTTCTTTATGCCGCCTGCAATCGCAATAGGTGAAGAAGTAGTGGTATCCTCAAAACGACGTGATGCCAATGTTAAGAGTGCGCAGATGGGTAAGATTGATTTTTCCATCAACCAGATAAAATCGATACCGGTACTATTAGGAGAAGTAGATATTTTGAAAACACTTCAATTACTTCCCGGTGTTCGTAATGCGGGTGAGGGTAATGCAGGATTCTATGTACGTGGAGGAGGTTCCGATCAAAATCTTATTATGCTGGATGATGCGGTAGTGTATAATTCAGGCCACCTCTTTGGTTTCTTTTCTATCTTTAATGCAGACGCTATTAAAAATGTTTCGTTGATAAAGGGCGGCATGCCGGCGCAGTATGGAGGACGTCTTTCTTCAGTACTGGATATTGCAATGAAGGAAGGTAATGACAACAAGTTCCAGGTTGATGGTGGTATTGGTTTAATAGCCTCCCGGTTGTCCATCCAGGGACCTATAAAAAAAAATAAAGCATCTTTCATAGTATCTGCCAGGAGAACATATATAGATGCATTAGTGAAGCCATTTGTAAAAAGCACCAGCCAGTTCTATGGGTCAGGATATTATTTTTACGACCTGAATACAAAAGTCAATTATATTTTTTCTGAAAAAGACCGGCTCTACCTGAGCGGCTATTTCGGGCGGGATGTTTTCGACTTCAAAAACAGCCGGCGCTCTTTCAGCGCCAATATTCCCTGGGGTAACTCAACTGCTACATTGCGATGGAACCATGTATTCAACCGTAAGTTATTTGCCAATACTTCACTGGTGTTTAATGATTACAAATTTGCGTTTAATGCCAGTCAGAACGGGCTTGATTTCGGATTGGCTTCAGGTATAAGAGACCTTACCACTAAAATGGATTTTGATTACTATCCCGTGCCTCAGCATAAAATAAAGTTTGGCGGATTGTACACCTATCATAAATTCACTCCTAATGTATTATCAGGCAAACAGGACAGTACCATATTCAAGCCTAATAATGACGGTACTAAACATGCTAATGAAACGGCTATTTATGTTCAGGACGATTGGGAATTAAGTAATAAAATATTGATCAACGGCGGACTTCGTTTTAGTTCTTTTGACCAGGTAGGGCCCTATACCCTTTTTACAAGAGATGTAAACGGTAATAAACTTGACAGCACTATTTATTCAAAAGGCAAGAGTATTAAAGGATACGGTGGATTAGAACCCCGTGCCACTATTCGTTATGCTATTAACGAGGAATCTTCTGTAAAAGCCTCGGTTACCCGTAATCTCCAATTTATTCACCTGGTAAGCAATGCTGGCTCTACATTACCAACTGATCTCTGGGTTCCCAGCACTTACCGGGTAAAACCTCAGATCAGCTGGCAGTATTCAGCCGGGTATTTTCGCAATTTAAAAGATAATATGTTCGAGACTTCGGTTGAAATGTACTATAAAAACATGCGTAACCAGATTGAATATGCTGAGGGGTATACACCTTCTTTAAATGACCCGGAAGACCAGTTTGTTTTTGGAAAGGGATGGAGTTACGGGGCAGAATTTTTTATCAATAAAAAGAAAGGCCGGTTTACAGGATGGCTGGGTTACACACTTTCCTGGACCTGGCGGCAATTGCCCCAGCTCAATGGTGGCGAAAAATATCCTGCAAAATACGACAGGCGTCATGATCTCTCCTTGGTTAGTATGTATGACCTTAATAAAAAATGGAAGTTGTCTGCGGTATTTATTTATGGAACGGGCAATGCCACCACCTTACCTGTTCGGTTTTATATTATTAATGGGGTGCTTACCCAGGAATACAGTAAGATAAACCAATATCGCCTGGCTGCTTATCATCGTTTAGATCTGGCTGCAACATATACGCGCAATCCAAAAAAGAAAAAGCTTTTAAAGAGCAGTTGGGTATTTAGTATTTACAATACTTACAGCCGGTTAAATCCGTATTTTGTTTATTTTGATCAGGAGGGGAGCCCATACAATAATACACTGAATGTTTCTGCGAAGCAGGTTTCTTTGTTTCCTATTATACCATCGGTTACGTGGAACTTTACTTTTTGATAGAAAATTACTTATTAGCCTTATTATATTCAGTATTTATCTTCGAAATTTTCATCTCAGTTTTACTACCAGCCTTACTTATCGTTGAAGCATCTGGTTTGTAAATGCTTGCCAGCGTAGGCGCGATTACCAGAGAAACAATGGACATCAGCTTAATAAGAATGTTCATTGACGGACCAGAAGTGTCTTTAAATGGATCACCAATTGTATCACCGGTTACAGCTGCCTTATGAGGATCGGAACCTTTTTTATAAATCTGACCATTTATCTCAACACCTTTTTCAAAAGATTTTTTAGCATTATCCCAGGCGCCACCGGCATTATTCTGAAACATCCCCATAAGAACACCACTAACTGTAGCTCCCGCAAGAAAACCGCCTAATGCTTCCGGACCTACCAGGAAACCAATCACAAGAGGAGAAAGAATGGTAATAGCTCCGGGTAACCTCATTTTCTTAAGAGAAGCTTCAGTAGAGATCGCAACGCATTTGTCATATTCAGGTTTGCCCGTGCCTTCCATGATACCTGGTATAGTGCGAAACTGCCTTCTTACTTCTTCCACCATGCTCATCGCTGCTTCACCAACAGCACGAATTGCAAGAGAAGAAAATATAAAAGGAATCATTGCTCCTACAAACAAGCTAGCCAATACTTTTGCTTTATAAATATCGATACCCTTCATTTCATATCCGTTGTGTTCTACAACTCCTACATAAGCGGCAAATAAGGCCAGGGCAGTCAGGGCAGCGGAAGCAATAGCAAAGCCTTTACCGGTTGCAGCCGTAGTATTTCCTACCGCATCCAGTATATCAGTTTTTTCACGAACATCTTTTGGCAGTTCGCTCATTTCAGCGATGCCACCAGCATTGTCAGCAATGGGTCCGAAAGCGTCAATTGCCAGTTGCATAGCTGTTGTAGCCATCATACCTGCCGCCGCAATAGCAACACCATATAATCCGGCACATGCAAATGATCCCCAGATACCTGCTGCAAGAACGATGATAGGAAGAAAAGTACTTTCCATACCAACAGCAAGTCCGCCAATAACATTGGTTGCATGACCTGTAGATGATTGACGTATGATGGAAAGTACAGGCCTTTTACCCATAGCAGTATAATATTCTGTAATGATACTCATCAGCGTACCCACTGTTAATCCAACTGCAATGGCACCCAAAACACCCCATTTAGTAAATTCAATACCGCGAAGAGTCATTGTTTCAGGCAATATGTAATATACCAACCCGATACAGGCGAGAGCTGTTAAGATTATAGAACCCCAGTTACCCATGTTCAATGCTTTTTGCACATTTGCCGTACTTACTCCGGCACTGTCACTGATCTTTACAAAGAACGTTCCTACAATTGAAAATAAGATACCGGCACCTGCAATGATCATAGGTAATAATATGGGTGCAATGCCACCGAAATCATCCTGAGATATTGTCTCTTGTCCTAATACCATGGTTGCTAAAACAGTAGCAACATAAGAACCAAAAAGGTCAGCGCCCATACCTGCAACATCACCTACATTATCACCCACATTGTCTGCGATAGTAGCTGGGTTACGCGGATCATCTTCAGGTATACCGGCTTCTACTTTTCCAACAAGGTCAGCCCCAACGTCAGCAGCTTTGGTATAAATACCGCCACCAACGCGTGCAAATAAGGCGATCGATTCAGCACCTAACGAAAAGCCGGTTAAAACTTCAATCGCCTTAACCATAGCAGCATTATACTCATTGGAGCCCTGAGCCAGGTCTCCTACAAAATACGTATAAAGAATAATGAACAGGCTACCAAGCCCTAAAACTGCAAGTCCTGCAACTCCAAGTCCCATAACAGAACCTCCTGTAAATGAAACAGCTAATGCTTTTGACAGGCTGGTACGTGCAGCATGGGCAGTGCGCACATTAGCTTTTGTTGCGATACGCATTCCAATGTAACCTGCCAGTGCACTAAAAAATGCACCAATAACAAAACAAACTGCAATAAGCGGATGAGAATTGGGATTACGGGTTCCCATAAAAATCAGGAGAATAGCAGCAATTATAACAAAGTAGGAGAGAATTTTCCATTCGGCTTTTAAAAAGGCCATAGCTCCTTCAGCAATAAAGGTGCTGATTTCTTTCATCCTTTCTGTACCAGCTTCTTGCTTTGACACCCAGGCATACTTAATAAACGTGTAAAGAAGGCCGATAATACCCATTGCAGGAACGACATAGATCAATTTATTCATATAGTGTTAATCTTATGATAATTTCAAAGTGGACAAAAATAGGGGATAAATGCCAAAAAACGCAGGCAAGTATTTTTTATTTATTATTATCAAGATGATTGACTAACAACATGCTGTATAGCTTTACAATCTCAAAAAGAAAGACATGGGAAACATATTATTTTTCAGGCTATGTAAGAACCTGAGATGAGTAAAACATAGTGTCAAATGGTAAAATGAATTTACTCCTCGCCTTCTTCATAATTAAAAGCATCTTCATTATTATTATATAAGGCTTCCCATTGTTTTATGGTTTTATCACTCAGCAGCTCAATAATATCAAATACAGGATCAGACTTCTTCTTCCATTCTACCGATTCAGTATCTCCAAAACTGGATACATACATACAATGATCTGATTCAAGCGAAATTTTAATCATTGTTACAGGAGAATTTTCCTTTTCCTGGATTAAATAATAACAACCGGGTTCTAACAACTCGTACGAATACATACTCTTCATATTTTATATAAATGAACCACTGGGTTAGTAAACGAAACAATGTAAAATGAAATCAACTTGTTCTATGCAAGGGGATAAAATTAGGGAAAACCTTGATATAAGCCTAAGTTAGCAGTTCTCATAATGAAAAAATTGCACACCTAGATTAATAACCTATTGATTATAAATAAACTAAATTATTTTTATTTTTTGTTACACCAGCAAGATTTTAAGATAATATCATAGCCAACAGCGGTTGGAATAGTTGTAACTATTATTATCCGGGACAAGAACATTCTGGGTAGCACATATATCCCCCATATATAATAGGTTAAGTTAACTCCAAAGTAAACGCGTTCTGCTATCATCCGCCAGCTATTAGCATTCATCAGATTAATGTGTATTAAATTTCCTCCTAATTGCTGATATCCAAGGGCTAATAACAAAAACAACACTTAACCTTGACATTACAATAGTATATTCAAGAATGAGCAAATGTGTATAATTTCTGAATTATTTATACAACTTTGGAGGTATTTCCAAAGCCTGTTAAGCTGCCGTTGACATTTGTATATTTTTTGCTTAAAGCAGCATCTATGCTCCACTTACCTCCACCAAATATCATTAATACTATAGCTACTCCAATAATTAACAAATGATATTCATATCCTTCAGGTTTATCTGGTAACATATCCCAGTTCATAAAAAAACCATTATTAAGATGTGAATGCAAGATGATACCTATAAAATTGCAAAAGATACAGAAGGCAAAAAAGCGGGTTAAGAACCCTGCTATTAGAAACAGAGATCCAATTGATTCGACAAGAACAACCAGTATAGCGATAAAATAAGGAACATTCATATGCTGGGTCATAAAGGTTAAGGTTCCTTCTAAGCCGTAGCCTCCAAACCAACCGAAAAGTTTTTGAGCCCCGTGTGGAAACACTACCAGGCCCAGAATAACACGGGCGAATAGAGCCGCCCAGTTCCTTTCGTCTGTAAAAATTAACTTTTTCATGGTGATTATTTCTATGGTGAATGTATATAATTAGAAATCAAAATAGTAATTATGCAGATACATAGCGCGGGTACGTCGTATTACAAATCTACGTGTTGATACAACTAAAAACTATTAAATGATAAATTATTTCTTAGGGATACACCTTAGATTATTCACATAATTAATTGCAAACGATTGCACCAGTAAATAACCTGAAATAAGTAAGCTAACGTCTTTAATGAGGAGATATCAAATTGGAGTAATGATATGATAAGTACTATCAAACCATAGATAAAAAAGCAAATTACATCTTAGGTTAGACCAATTACATGAAGATGAAGTAGAGTTACAGGAACATGGAACCCATGTTATTTTACTATAAGTTGTCAATAATCAGTTTTTCGAAGATCATGTATGAAATGTATCCTTCTGATAAAAGGTTGCTGCCGACTTATAATAAAGGATCAATTTACAGTGAAGATGATATTCGAATTTTGAATTATACCCTTTTCTATAAGGTATTCTTGTATGTTATAAATAGTTTTAACTTTAACTGCACGATAAGCTTCCATAAACTGATATGGAAAGATATTCCATTTCTTTATACATTCTAACAGTTGGTTGTTATCAAGAATATTCACTGGCATATCGCTTACAACAGGTTGATTTATCATAATACTAATTTGGCAAGTTAAAAATTAGCGAATCCTGTCAATTCCATATAATAAATGTCATTATATAAATTCCATTTACTAAACCATAAAATAACGAAAAATAATTCATTTTTAAACGGGGTCGTTGTTAGTTTTTATGATTGTACATTATGTAACATTTAAATTAAAATTTTTAAATAATTAGTTTCCACCATTTTATAAAGTAAGATAAATAGAAACACTTAATTAAATACACAAATAATTTTTAAGTTAACTAGTGTAATGTTAGATATAAATTGACGTATTCACTGACAGCTGTCAACTATCAGCTATCAGGAAGAAACTTAATACACATTGACCTGCCGATAGCTGATAGCAAAAGTGAGAATTTAGGGTTGGCACGACACTACTATGCTACCGCTTCCTTATTATATTGTAGATGTTAACAAGCGGATCAAATGTCTGATCGTATTCCGGTTCATTGTATATTTTATTTACGATATCCATACCCCTGATTACTTTTCCAAAAGCTGCATATCCTTGTTTATCAGGATTGTTTTCACCCCCGTAATCAAATCCCGGTTGATCTCCTAAACATATGAAAAACTCTGTGGTTGCTGTCCCAGGTTCCAGCCGGGCGAGAGATATAACACCATCCTTATGTAAAATATTAGTTTGCTTTGTAGACTCATGCGGAATACCAGGTATAGTTTTAGACTTTCTGCGTAAATTCTTCCAGATACCACCCTGAATAAAATTAGCTTTAAAAGCATTCGACGGCTGGTTGTGATCGTTGAGCACGCGATAAAAATAGCTGTTCCTGTATAAGCCGGAATCAACATATGACAAAAATGCATTTACAGTTTTAGGAGCTTTATCCTGATATAATTCAATTTCTATCTCTCCGGATTTAGTTTGGATTTTAATATGTGGATTTTTAAATTCTGGTGAAGAACATGCAGTAAATAATATGGTGAGGAGTATAAAAACTTTTTTTCTTAACATGGTTAGTGATTGATGTGGACTTGAGAATAATTGAAGTTACAGATACCTTATAAAATCCTGATGCGGTTATTTGGATTTTTTTATTTGTTAAGTATAGTATGAAGTTTTTATAAATACTTGAAAAATTTATAAGTTAAAACGTTACACAAAGGAACCTGACATTTTAGAATGCCCGCTTTTTACCAGCTGTTATCATAATTTAAAAAATTATGGCTAAATAAATGAATGTTGAAGTAAGGAACATTGATTAATAATTCATGAATCAATGTCGTTAACTTCAGAAGTTTATTGTGTTCTTTCATGTTTGAAATTATTATTAGGTTAGAGGTCTTCGTATCCTTTGTGGATTACCTTTGTGTCCCTTGTGGTTAAATAAGGTTTATGATTTCAAGAGTTTTTAACCACGAGTGACACAAAGGTAATCTACAAATGACGCAAGGGATGCCTACTAAAGAAGTACTTCTTAAGTTAACGACATTGATTCATCAACAACAATTATCTTTTGTTTTACAATGTTTTTGCATGATTTTAAACACTTAAAAAGTGTGCTTTTCTACAATACTACTAGAGATGTCGAGCTTTTTTTTAATAGTTTGATGAACTAATACTCACTAAGTCTTATTATAAAACTTCCTACATTTTACAAAAGCGGCTTAATTAATACTTGCAGTGGTGGCCCTTCAAAGGTTGCTAAATCACCGAAATAATATACATTAATAATGAAAATATATGACTTATTATATTATATCATTATCAATTTAACTATCTTTAAATAATATTGATGTTAAACAGTAAAAATTTGAACTTTTTCTCATTAAATTTAATTTTACTTCTCATATTATAATTTAAAGTATATTTTAAGTGTAGTTGGGTTATTTGAGTATTCGGCTTTCTCTGCCTTAAAATGTCTACGATTGTTCTGCTATAAGAAACCTTCCTGTTTGTCTGCCATAACGAAACCTGATGCTAGTGTAGCTTTTTAGCTGGAACTCGCTTTTTACTGATTGTTTGTTATTAGAAATTTACCGTACACTAAACTGTTAACTATATTAGGCTGTAAGCTATTAGCCTGTAAATATCAGCTAATTACCCGCAGTGGTATGTTGAAGTTAATCTGTGCACTTATTGAATGATTTTTATTTTCTAACCAAATCCAACACAAGAATGCAGTTATTTGTGGATCTGAAAAGTATGTTTCGGCAGCTTTTCTCCAAAACTACACCCGGGCTTACATTAACAAGTATCCTTATTTTTTCTACCCAGGTCCATGCCATTGGATTAGTGCAAACAGTAAGCTTATCAGTAAAGGATCAGTCACCCGAAAAAGTAAAGGAAATTGAGTTACAAGCCAGTAATATTTTCTGGTATAAGACGGAAGTGATAAAACAGGCCGAAGGAGTTACTAATGTAGAATTTAGACTGGTGCCTGATAACATATTTAAGGAGCAGCTTTTTTCTTACAGCATGGTGGAACAGAATATTAGCATAAAGGAAAAAAAACTTGGTGAATATGTGATGAAGATTGTTAAAAAATCTAATGGTGTTCCACCTATACCAATTAAGGGCAAGGTAACTGATAACAACGGTACTTTTTTATCAGGAGTTACTGTTCAGGTTAAAGGTACCAAGAGCGCCGTATCAACCGACGAAAAGGGACAGTTTAATATAACCGCAGATGAAGAAGTTGTATTGGTTTTTTCTTCAATCGGTTTTAAAACACAGGAACTAAAAGTAAAAGGTAAGTTAGATAAGCTTGCTGTTATTTTAACGCCTGCTGAATCAACGCTTACAGATGTAGTAGTAGTTGGTTATGGTACGCAGGGTAGAAAGGAGTTTACCGGATCGGTGTCTACAGTTGGTGGTGATAAGTTAAAAGACGCACCGGTACAAAGTTTCGACCAGGCGCTGGCCGGAAAGGCAGCAGGTGTAAATATTACCCAGCCTAATGGCGTTCTTAACAATGCACCTGTGATAAGAATTCGCGGAATCAATTCTATCTCATTAAGCTCTTATCCATTGGTGGTAGTTGATGGCATCCCTATTAATACCGGGGAGGTTTCTGCTAGCGCAAACGTTACCAACAATCCCCTGGCTGATATCAATCCAAGTGATATAGAATCAATAAGTGTCTTAAAAGATGCAGCATCTACTTCAATCTACGGCTCAAGGGCTGCAGCAGGTGTTTTATTAATAACTACCAAAAAGGGAAAAACCGGAAAAGCAAAAGTAAGTTATGATGGATGGGTAGGATTAACCACTCCAATCCGCCTTCCGGAATTATTAAATGCCACTCAGTTCATGGAGATTAAAAATGAAGCTGTGTTTAATGCAAAAATACTGGGTGGCAATGCGAACAATGCCAATGTTGCGTCAGCTTTATTTTTTCCTACCTATGCTGCTGATGGTAGTATGGTGGATACCAAATGGTACGATGAAGTATACCGTAAAGGCATGTCGCAAAATCATAGTCTTTCTGTATCCGGTGGGTCTGAGAACACCACTTATTATTTTTCCATCAACTACAGTAACCAGGAAGGATTCATTAAAACAAATGATTTTTCAAGGAAGGCAGCACGTTTTAATATCAGTCATAAAGCGACAGACTGGCTGAGTGTTTCCGGTAACGTTAGTTATAATACCAGTTTAAATGCATCGCCTAATACGGGTTCTCTTACGGGTAATGCTTTTCAAATTACCGGCATAGCAAGGCTGGCTTTATTGTCGGCACCAAATGTATATGCGCTTAATCCTGATGGTTCTTATAATATCAGTGCTACTAACTCAATGGGAATGGGTAACAATAAAGTAGTAAGTAATTTTTATAATCCTTTGCCGTTGCTCGGCCTTGATAAATACACTTCTCAGAATGACCATGTTATCGGAACGTTTGGCGCCACTGCAAAAATTATAAAAGGGCTGGAATTTAAAACCAGTTACGGATTGGACATGCTGAATGTGGAAAATAAATTATTCAATAACCAGGTTCACGGTCCCGGTTTTGCGGATAAAGCTGTTGCTACTAACATAATATCCCGGTTTAATAGTTGGGATTGGAACAATACACTCACCTATCAAAAGCAGCTTGCCAAGCAGCATAACTTATCCCTGTTGGTAGGGTATGATGTGCAGGAGTTTGACGCCAACCGTTGGGGCGCTACACGTTCAACAGCTTCGGATATTTACTTCAATGAATTTGAAGGAAGCTTTGGCCGCATCTCTCCGATTACTACTAACCAGATAACGCAAAAGGCTTATGCATCATCATTCTCAAGGCTTACCTATGATTTTAATAAAAAATATTTCTTCACTATAAATTACCGCAGGGATGGAAACTCAGCACTTGGGGCAGGAAAGAAATACGGCAACTTCGGCGGTATTTCAGGTGGATGGTCTTTATCGCAGGAAGACTTCTTTATACATTCGGCATTATCTGAAACCGTTAATAATTTCAGGTTGCGTGGCAGCTGGGGCAGGGTAGGTAATGGCAACCTTTCTAATCAGTATGCTTCTTTAATGTTGTATAATTCTTCTTTATACGGCAATGCTGCAACGTGGAACTTTTCACAAGCCGGAAACCCTGATTTAGGATGGGAAACCAGTGAACAAACTAATATAGGAATCGATATTGGGCTGATGAAGGACCGTATTCAGATTGAAGCTACCTGGTTTAATAATAATATAAATGGACTAATATTGAACGCGCCTCAAAGTCCTTCCCGAGGTATTCCTAACAATGCCATCCTGGTTAATATAGGATCAATGTATAACCGTGGACTTGAATTTTCTGTAAATGCAGCCATCATCAAAAAAGGAAAATTTACTTGGAACGCCAATGCCAATATCAGCGCAATACATAATATGGTTACTGAACTGGCGGGTGGAAATCTTGACATTGTCGGAGCAACAAGTACAGCAGCCGAAACTTCAAATATAACCCGTGTTGGTTATTCAGTGGGAAGTTTGTATGGCGCAAAAACAGACGGCGTAAATCCTGAAACCGGTCAGCGTGTATTTATAAATAAAGCAGGAGACAGGGTTCAGTACAGCCAGGTGGTAGCTGCCGGACAAAGCCGCTGGACCTATGTGAAAGGAGGTAATGCCCCGGCAATTACTGCTGAAAATTTTTATGTGCTGGGCAATGCTTTGCCTACCTGGTACGGAGGATTCAATAATACACTGAGTTATGGCAATTTTGATGTTAATGTTGGTTTTACTTATTCAGGAGGTAATTATGTTCAAAACGGAACTAAAGCAACACTGCGCGATCAGCGTTTCTGGAACAATGGCACTGAAGTTTTAAATCGTTGGACAAAGCCTGGTCAGATCACCGATATTCCACGTGTAGTGTATGGTGACCTGCTGTCGAATGGTTCTTCATGGCCTATCTCCGCAAATGTAGAAAAAGGTGATTTCCTCAAGTTAAAAACAACATCAGTGGGCTTCCGGATACCGGGATCAGCTTTGGGCAAATCAGGCATCAGCTCTATTCGCCTGTATGCCCAGGTTTTCAATGTATTTATTATTACAAAGTATTCAGGTTCGGATCCCGAAATTTCATCAAACGGAAATTCAAATCTAACTCCAGGTGTTGATAAGAATTCAGCGCCGCAGGGACGGACTTATACATTTGGTGTAAACGTAGGATTCTAACTTTAAAATTTTAAAATGAAAAACAGGTCATTAAAAATAGCAGGATTTTATCTTTTTGCTTTATTGCTTTCAGTAAGTTCCTGCAAAAAAGAAAAAGAATTATTAAATCCCATTCCGGAAACATCTATTCTTGATGCCAATGCATTTGACACACCTGTAAGGGTGCTGGGTTTAGTAAATGGAATTTACACCAAAGTAAAAGACCCACAATATTATGGCGGTAAATATATAATGTATGGCGACTTCCGCGGTGAAGAATTCATCAACCGTACGCAAAACATTTTTACCGGTTATGATACCTGGGGTCATACACTGAACTCCAGTAGTAATGAAGTTCAAAATTTGTGGTCGGCAGTTTACGGTGCTATAAACGCTGCCAATGTTTTTCTAAAAGGTCTAGGCGATAATATCTCAAAAGTTGATGCTACTCTTGCAAAACAATATGAGGGAGAAGCAAAATTTTCAAGGGCATTGTGCTATTTCAGTCTGGTTACTTTATATGCAAAGCCTTATGTAGCTGATAATGGCGCCTCACCGGGATTGCCTTTGCGATTACAATCTGAGACTTCAACTTCTAATAACGACCTGGCAAGAAGTACTGTTGCCCAGGTATATGCGCAGATTTTAAAAGACCTGAACGATGCTGAGTCAATGCTGCCGCTTACGTATTCAACTGACCTGTTAAATAATACGCGGGCGCATAGAAACACTGCCATCGCCCTTAAAACAAGGGTTTACCTAAACATGGGTAATTATGCTAAAGTAATTGAAGAAGCAAAAAAAATTGTTTCACAGGCGGTTCCGTTTAAAGCATTAACAGGGGTACCTAACCAACTTCAACCAGATATTAAAGTTGTTTTCTCTTCCAATTACAGTACTGCAGAGTCAGTTTTCTCACTGCCAATGACAGACCTTAATTCGTCTACAGGTCAGAATGCTCTTGGATATATTTTCAACGCAGCGCCGACCGGAAATGCCGAATACAGTTTAAATGCATCTGGCATTGCCGGCAGTACCGATTGGCGTGCAACAGACAGCAGAAGAAGTTTTGTTACCGTTGTTGGTGGTGTTACCTATCTGAAAAAATATGATAAGCCATCACCTTATGCTGATTTTATTCCTGTGATCAGGTATTCAGAAGTATTGTTAAACTATGCAGAGGCTGCGGCTAAAACAGGCGATCAGGTGAAGTCTCTTGAATTGCTTAAGGCAGTGCGGTTGCGCTCCGATCCTACTTATACATTTCCTGTTGGTAAGACAGAAACCGCCGATGCAATATTTAATTCTGTTTTACTGGAAAGAAGGATTGAGTTTCTGGGAGAAGGTTTCAGGTCGGATGACTTGCTGAGAAACTTGCTCCCTATGCCATCCAAAGGTAGTGGTGGCCTGATTTCACCGGCAATATTACCGGCACAGGCATCTTATATTTTTCCATTGCCTAATTCGGAGATCCTGACTAATAAGCTGTTGTTGTAAAAAGCTATCAGCTGTCAGCTATCAGCAGCGGCAAACCAACAACAATTAAACAATAAACAGAATATTTATAAATAAGGAAATTACTTGAGTTTTAACTGACGGCTGATAGCTGACAGCTAATAGCCTCTCTTTTATTCATCATTTAAATCAATTGATATGAAAAAAAACAGCCCCTATTATAAGCACATAATTACTGCCTTCGGTAAAATGTTATTCTATAGTATACTGGTTTTGCCTTCTTTACTAATGGCGCAACCGCCAAGAGTACCTAACGATAAATTTCCACCGGAAAAACTGGATGCATTGAAGAAGGAACTTGTTACTGAAATAGATAAGCAAAAAGTATTTACCCAGCAAATGGTAGATATGATATTCAGCTTTGGTGAACTGGGTTTCCAGGAGATGGAAACTTCTAAATATATTACCGGCATATTAAAAAAGAATGGTTTTGCTATAACAGAAGGCATTGCAGGTATACCTACCGCCTGGACAGCAAAATGGGGTTCCGGCAAGCCTGTTATTGCAGTGGGCAGTGATATTGATTGTATTCCAAAAGCTTCACAAAAGCCGGGTGTTGCATATCATGATCCGATTATTGAAGGTGCACCCGGTCATGGTGAAGGGCATAACAGCGGTCAGCCTTTAAATATCACAGCAGTACTGGCGCTTAAAAAAATTATGGAGAGAGAACATATACCGGGCACCCTGATGTTATGGCCCGGAGTAGCCGAAGAGCAACTGGGTACCAAAGCATTTTATATCCGTGATGGTTTTTTTAAAGATGTAGATGCCTGCATATTTACGCATGTGGCCAGTAACCTGGGCGTATCTTATGGTGATGGTGGTGGTAACGGACTGATCTCTGTAAGGTTTGATTTTTCAGGTGAATCAGCCCATTCGGCAGGCGCACCATGGCGTGGAAAGAGTGCCCTTGATGCAGTAGAACTAATGAATATTGCGTGGAACTATCACCGTGAGCACATGGAACCTACCCAACGTTCGCATTATGTTATTACCGACGGTGGTGATCAGCCAAACGTAGTTCCATCAAAAGCAGCGGTATGGTATTACTTCCGCGAAAGAACATATCCTAAAATTAAGAAGATGTATGAAGATGCCCTCAACATCGCTAAAGGCGCTCAGTTGATGACAGGTACCACCATGACTTATACCGTGCTGGGGAGTGCATGGCCAGGACATTTCAACAAACCTATTGCAGAAGCCATGTATCAGAATATTAAAACGGTAGGGCTTCCGCAATGGAGCCCTGAAGACCAGGCACTGGCAAGAGCTGTACAAAAAGAAATTGGTGCACCGAAAGTTGACCAGAGAAATGATTCTATTGATGGACTGGATACCAAGATTGATACGATCGGTGTGCCGGTGAAATTTTCTATGGGTGGAGGCTCAGATGATATCGCCGATATTTCGTGGAATGTGCCGACAGTAGTGTTAAGGTACCCATCAAATATCCCCGGATTGCCAGGTCATAACTGGGTGAATGGTATTGCTATGGCTACTCCTATTGCACACAAGGGCGTTACTGCAGGTGCGAAAGCAGAAGCGATGACTTTGCTTGATATGCTGGTTAAACCTGAGATCATCGATAGTGCCAAGAGCTACTTCAAAAATGTTCAGACAAAAGATACAAAATATATTCCGCTGATCTCAGCTACTGACAAACCTGCCATAGATCTTAATAAAAACATCATGGCAGAATACCGCCCGCTCATGAAGCAGTATTATTACAATCCGGAAAAATACAAAAGCTACCTGGAGCAGTTAGGAATTAAATATCCAACGGTTCGTGATAAAGATGCGAAGAAGGCAGATGAGAAGAAGGCGTTTTAATTACTTTTTTTAACGCAGAGAACAGCCGGAGTAGGAATCGCAGAGGGCACAGAGTAACTTCTCTGTGCCCTCTGCGATTCCTACTCCGGCTGTTCTCTGCGTTAAAAATTCCTATTAACAAGCTATTTAAACTCAACTACACTAAACCCTGCCTGATTAGGCTGGCGAACCTGCCCATTGATAATTGATTGAAGCCTGTCATCATCATGTATAATGATAATTTTTCGTTTATTGATAACCGCTATATCTTCTGATTTGTTGGAAAAGGAAATGGGATTTCCACTGCGGTCTCTTATGAGTGTCATCTTATTGTTTTCAAGATCACTCAGGCTGGCCGTCCATAAATAACCACCGTTTTTATCACCACTTTCGTATGATGTTAAAATAAAAAACCTGTTGTTGAAATGGTCGTATTCAATGCTTGAAATGCCCATAGGTTGTTTAAAGAAAGGGGGAACATTATTAATGTTGATATCTGATAGTACTTTAAAATTATCCTCCAGGCTAACTACACCGTTGTTGAGATGATAACCAACGGTTATAATCTTAACCCTGTATTTAAAATCATCAAACTTTTTTCCTTCTTCTCTTACCCCAAAAAATAGCTGATCGTTTGTTGCTGCCAGTCCTTCTATCTTAAAATATGGAATGCCATTAGGAAATTCCGTAGATATAAGGGCTTTTGAAAATTTATCACGCAGGAAAACAGAATTACTGTCGGTACTGTTTTCTTTAAGCACCTTTGGATTGTTTTCATTTCCAACCTGCCAGTAGTAGATCGTATTATATCCATCCCATTCTTTAGTTCCTGGTTTTACTCGATCAAAAGCTGTTGTAAGAAAAACCGTTTTACCATCCGGGGTTAGTGAAAAGTCTTCAAACTTTTTTCCATATTTTAAAACAGGGTTATTCAGGTATTCTACTGAGTGAGCGGTATCTGCAAAGCCATTTTTAAATGCCCAGTAAAATATAGATGATCTGGCATCAGGCATATCCTTATCATTAGCAAAAAAAATATTTTTACCATCATACAAAATTGCTGATGCTTCGCACCATACCGGTTGTCCGTTTGCTGTTAAACCTTTTTCAAAACAGTTAATCCATCCCTGTTTGGTAATGGCTGCAGTGTTTTGTTCCGGACCCGTTAATGGACGGGAAGATTTACAATGAACCAGGCACAGCAAGGCAAGCAGTGGTATAAAATGTTTCACTCTTTTCATAGTACTAAGACCTTTTTTTGTTTGATAATTATTCCTTCGCAGTCCTGTATTTTTCAGAAATATTAAAAACAATATATCCAGTAATCCAGGCTATCTGACTTCCTTTACTTAAGAAATAATAGCGTTTTTTTACAGTGGGAATATTCACTTCATTCATAATGCCTGCCAGCAGGAAAGCACCTTTGCGCAGGTTTTCAGCTGTAAATGTCCTTTGTGTTTCTTCAAGGTTTCTTTTTGCTTTGTTTGATATTTCTACATCGGCAATTCTATCAATTTTTTCATTAGTGTAATTAATTACATTATTAAAATCGCCGGAGGTAAGTCTTTGAAAATTTATGACATCGTTGTAGGTGAAGTTTACATAATCCAGATTGGTCCTTTCAGGATACATGATGTTGACCATTGCCCACACAATTCCACCAAGAAAAAATACTTCCCGCATGTTTTGGATACCGGGTGTCTGGTTAAACATGCGCAGTTCAGTTTTGACCCTATCAGATAGTGCAGTGTCATTTGATGACAACGGCAGGGTACGTGAACCAAACGGTAATGAAAATGATTCGAATCTGCCGAATGAATAATATCCCCCTTTTGTATTTCCACCGCCTATATCTATGCTTACACTTTTCTCTTTTGATCTGGGAAGTACAAGTCCCATGTTAGTGTATTTAGATTCAAGATTGGGTGTAAGGAAACCTATCTGGCTTCGAAAATCCGGCATAGCATATTGGGCAACTTTTTCAAAGACTGCAGAAACGCTATCCCTGTTTATCTTTTTTGCCAAAACTTCCTGAAGTACACCGCTGCTAAAGGCTACAAAGATGCGATCCTGTTCAATATCATATTTTTGAATGATTGCGAATAATTGTCTTATGGCATTTTTTGTAGCCTCAAAAGCTACTATGTTCAGATCAGCAAAGTTTGCGTTTATGGAACTGTCTCTGATTATGTTATATACATAGCGGCCTTCTGTGCCAAGGGTTACCTGGATGATGCTTAGCTTTACCCCGGTTGACCCAATATCAATACCGGCGTATGCTTCCGTTCTTTTTATCCGCATGCTTTCACCTAATTGCGTCATGGCCAGCCTGCTTCCATCCAGGTTTAATTGCTGGTAGATCCTGGAAGCGGTATCAAAATAGCGCAATGCTTTTATGCTGTCTTCGAGATCACGGTAAAGTAGTCCCAGATTCTCGCAGGCTACTGCTTCCCAATACTTATCTTTTTGCTGTTGCACCAAACTCAACCCTGAAATTAAGTTACGCTCCGACTCAGTGAATTGATTTGTTTCCCTGTAGGTGTTACCAATTTTTATTCTCCGTATAGCGAGAGAAGTCTGGGCATTAGAAATTTCGCTTAAACCTGCTATAAGGCAGCATAGCATCAGTAACTTTTTCATCATTTTAAATTTTGTATATTTTAATTACGTTTAATTTTTATTTATCTGCTATCGGCCGTCAGCTATCAGGATAAAAGGTTCTATATAGTGTTCTCCTGATAGCTGATAACTAATAGCAGATAGCTAATTACCCAGGCAACGGCAATCACTGTCGCATTTTGAAATCAGAACCGTGCGTATCACTTTGCCGCTCCTGCTATAATAATATTGTACCCTGCGGCCGGTATAATTACCTGCATTGTCTTTTTCACAAACTGCATCACTTTTCCTGGCAGATATTTCATCAGATGCGGCAGGTGCAGGTGTCTTAACAGCAGGTGCGCTAAGCGCGCATTGCCTGCTGTTGGCTTCAATAAGAGCTCCCCGGACAATACCGCCTTTGCCGTCATTCATTTTTGCATATTTAGAGCCCTGGTCACACATATATCCTGCTGCTGCTGTTCCGGCTGCCGGAAAAGTAAATCCGCAGCTTTTGCTGTTACGTTCAACTAAACGACCAGCTATGAATCCGCCTCTGCCATTATATAATTTCTGGTATTTAGAACCATTGATGCAAGTGTCGCCTGCAGCTCCGGTTGGGTAGGTAAAGCCGCAACTCCTGCTGTTGCGTTCTTTAAGACTGCCAACAGTGAAACCGCCTTTACCATTATGTAATTTTTGATACCTGGATCCATTAATACAAGTATCTCCGGCTACCCCAACCGGGTAAACAAAACCGCAGCTTTTGCTGTTTGCTTCAAGAAGATTGCCTACCGTGAAACCACCTCTTCCATTGTGAAGTTTCTGATATTTAGAACCCCTGATACAAGTATCACCTGCAATTCCAACCGGGTAAGTAAACCCACAACTCCTGCTGTTGCGTTCTTTGAGACTGCCAATAGTGATACCGCCTTTACCGTTATGTAACTTCTGGTACCTGGAGCCATTAATACAGGTGTCGCCTGCGGGACCTGGAGGGTATACAAAACCACAATCCTTACTATTACGTTCAATGAGGTTACCAACAGCAATACCTCCTTTACCATTATGTAATTTCTGGTGCTTTGATCCCTTAATACAGGTATCTCCTGCAAGTCCGGTAGGATACTTAAAACCACAACTTTGGCTTTGCTGCTCAATTAAACTGCCGGTAATAAATCCACCACTGCCATTATGCAATTTTTCATACTTCGAATATCCAATACAGGTATCGCCTGCGGCAGTTCCTTTTGAAGGCCATTTGCTTTTGGTAAATGTTGCCTGGGATGAATCGAACGGAGGTGGTGTATAAAAAACCGAGATGGATTTTTGACCCCTGCAAATTATCTCATCAATCTTTCTTCTAAGTTCTAAAACATTATTATAAACCAGGTAATTTTTGTCGCCAAGCCGGAGTGATCCGGAATTTGCTGATTCTGAAAAGAAAAAAATACTATCTACTGAATTGCTGATGTACTCCAATGATAAGGTTTGTAGATTCCAATCTGAATGATTTGGAGGCAGTAAGGAATCGTATGTTTCCAGTTTGGTTGTTGAAAGGTATTTATTCGCCTGCCTTTCTACCGTATCAGTAATATCAGTTTCATTATATTTTATTCTATCAGGAATTTCCAATGAGGAAATACAATTGTATTCATAATAAGTATTGAAGCCTAACCGGAGAATACCTGCAATAGGTAAGGTTTTGCAGCTATATTTTGAGAGTGCGCATAAGCGCTGCACATTATACGGAAGTACATTGCCCGATAATTTATCCGCAATGATAATGGTAATTGGAAAGGTTTTTATTTTACCACCATCATCGAGTATCCTGATGTTATTTTCAAATATCTTTTCAATTTCTTTATTGTCCCGGTTATCGTCGCTGCATCCAATTAGTATAGCAATTAAACCGAATGCTATTACCTTATAAAAATAAAATCTATTTTTTATCATAGCAATACTCTGCAAATGTTTGATTTAATCCGGATTATTCCTTAAACTCTAATAGGTCTTTCATAGTATAAAACACTCAGATCATGTAAACAAAATCACCACTTAAATGGGAATTAGTTCCGGGGTTTAAATATATCAAATAATTTACAGCTCTGAAAACAACAAGGCATTTGTCACTTGCCAAAGTAAAAAAGTATCTGCTTATAAAAATTAAATATTGCATAAGGTTCATGATATAGTTTGGTTATTTTTATGGAAGGAACATGTTTTTTCAAAGGAGACCAGATGCGAAGTACAAGTATATGACTTAATTTTAAATATTATTTAAATTTTTAAAATTGCAAAGTATTGAAATAGTGTTGATAACCATTTGTGCATATGTTATATAGGAAGTAAAAAGAAAATCACCGGCGTTATGGAATTACCAAATAGGTAAAGCAAATAAGTGTAATCAACAATCATATTTTTCAATGTCTTTGCTGGATGAATGTTTTACATTGTAATTTCCTAATACAAACCTTAGTAGAAGATGATGGCATTAATAATACAGCCTTATTACCTTCAATAATGGGCCATTTACAATAACAAAAATAATATAATGATTAATTTATCACAACATCATTCCGGCAGAAGAAATTTTGTATCAATAATGACAAAGTCAATTGGTATTTCGATGGTTTTAGCAGCTCCCGGTGTGGGCTTTGCCAATGGATTATGGAAGCTTCAGAAATCATTTACTGTAGGCGAAGTAATGGACCTCTTTATTAAAGAAGTTCCTGCCGCTCCGTTTGAAAAAACGGTAGACACATTGAAATCCGGAAACCGCGACCAGGTAGTAACAGGTATTGTTACAACTATGTTTGCAACCATAGAGATCATTCATAAAGCTATAGAGTTGAAAGCTAATTTTATTATTGCTCATGAACCTACTTTTTATAATCATTTAGATGAAACCAATTGGCTGGAGAATGATGAGGTATACCGGTACAAAGCTGACCTGCTTGATAAAAATAAAATAGCTGTCTGGAGATGCCATGATTATATTCATAGCCACAAGCCTGATGGAGTAAGAACAGGACTGATTAAAGTATTAGATTGGCAAAAATATACAGATGCCGCTAACATGCAAATTGTTACGTTACCTGGGATGGAGTTGAAAGCCCTTATTATGCATGTAAAAGAAAAACTGGGCATATCAGGTATTCGTTATGAAGGAGACTTGTTGCAAACCTGCCGGCGGCTATTGCTTTTGCCAGGTGCTGCAGGCGGTAGAACACAGATTCAGGCTATCGGAACAGTAAAGCCTGATGTAGTAATTACCGGTGAATTATCAGAGTGGGAAACGGCGGAGTATATCAGGGATGTCAGGCTTAAAGGCGAAAAGGTATCATTAATTATATTGGGCCACGCTGTTAGTGAAGAGCCCGGACTTGAATGGATGCTTTCGTGGTTACAGCCTAAATTACCAGGGATTAAAGTGGTACATATTCCTTCACGTAATCCGTTGTCTTTTATATAATTGCAGGTTCGAGTTTTATAACCACGGAGTTTTCTCCGTGGTTATAAAATGTCTTGTACTCATGGTTTCTATATAAATCCAACTACTGCTTGACAGCGTACTTCTGCCGATTGCTCTAACGTCCCGCATTGCTGTCATCAATATAACAATGTGCGGTTGTTACCTTCTTCCTAAGTCTTTTATTATATAATTAATCCAGGTATCCTTAGGTAATTTACTTAAGTCTATTTCAGGTTTAAATCCTATTGTGTCAATTGGCTTTATATCTGTCCAACTTGATTTTTTATCTGGAATAACCAAATTGTATTTTTCAAACGGTAGTTTCGTTGGTGTGTGCATACCTACATAATCCATCATTCCAAGAGTGTTGGTGCCATACCTGATTGCCTTAGTGCTTTGCCTTGAAATATAAAAAAAATATTCAGTTGAGCTTCCGCATAGCTCATCGAAAACCAATGCGATTTTTTTTGGGTTCTTAGATATTGAATCGACTGGGATTGTTATAGAAGGTATGGGATAAAATAGGAGTTTAGATGTAGGTATCTCATTATAAGCATTTTTATACTCAAGCATAAAAGCGGATGTGAAATATTTCTTCATATCTTCTGAAACCGGGTTATTTATTATAGGCTCCATATCTGCAAGGCTACTCTTGATATTATCCGGAGAAATTCGTAGATAACTATATTCCTGATTAATCGGATTAGTTATAAGATAAGGCAAAAGGTAAGACCATCCTGTATTACCACCGCCGTTACCTCTTAAATCTACAATCAGGTTTTCACAGCTTCTAATTGCGGTATCACTTTTATTAATTAATTGCTGAACCAAATCATCTCTGTTAAAAGTCGGTATTTTTATGTAGGCAGTTTTATTATCTATTTTGGTAAATACCAAACCGAAATTATAATTACGCCAAGTTGCCAATTCATCTTTTTCTTTAGGAGTCATTTGCTCAGGATATTCTTTTCCCCATAGTTCTGTGTTCCACAATTGTAGCAAATGACCATTTTGACGAGCGGGATAGCCATTTGTAAGAACATTATATCTGATATAAGAATATCCTTTTGCATCTTTAATAAGAGTAAAATATACCAGGCCAGGCTTTAATTTCTCATCTTTGCTCTTAACAATTACAGCTTTAAAAATATTTTTTGAAGTTTGTCTTATTGCGACTTTTAAAGACGAATCAGGATTTATCCAAATTCCTTCCACACGGCTTAAGGCTCTAAGCTTACATGTTTTTATGAAATATGCTTCTGTTATTCCTGAAAACTCTTTGTCGTTATCAGACGTTAAATACGAAAAATCAAAATGTTTATCCTTAAAAAAAACAACATAATCTTTTATAATATTAAAACATTTCTTGGGACTTGTTTCCATTCCTGCCTTTTTCCTCAGCGTCTTAATTAAAAAATTATATTGTTTTATTGTTTTAGCGTTTATTTTTTGTGGAAAGCCTGCATAGTTCCCGGTTGTCTTCTCAATTGTCATGTTCAGGTTATTAAGGCAATTGCATATATTATCTTGAGAAAAAACCGAAGCAGAGAAGATTAGAAAATAAATAGCGAGAAGTAAAATCTTATTCATATGTCATACTTCGAAATTATAAAAATAAGTTTAACTTTTTGAAACTAAGCTGTGATGTAATAGCTTGCCGACAACGTCTCGCCCAATTGCTGGAATGCGCTGTCATGTGCTGCCCTTAGTGTCACTCGTGTTTTGGCTCTTGTAAATTAAAGTATTCGCTCTTTGTTTTGTTTAAAGTGTTTGATATTATTTTAAAATTGTCTGCGGTTGGTTTAAGTTCAATGAATTTGTCAATAATTGCTCTGTTTCGATAAATTACAAAAGTATTTTCAACTGCAGGATTTATTTTATTGAGATTAACTTCAGTTTCTGTGTCAGCCATTGATGGAACAAAAGTCACAGCAACATTTTTTAAATTAAGTTCATTGCCAATTTTTTCCAATTCCTTTTGTCTCTTTTCTTTATTGTAATTATTTTCATTTCCGTAAACAAAGTATGCTTTTAAATATTTACCTCTCGTTATACTTTCTTGTTCTAAGTAGGTCAGCCATTTTTTTATGTCATCCCACTTCGGGTTGTTGCCTACAAAGTAAACTATACCGTGATACCTTCCATATTTACAAACCGGGCAAGTCCTTGTTCCTTTGTCTGGACCAAAGGCGTGATAAGGAATAAATGATGGATTGTCTTCTCCGATTTGAAGTCCTGATTGTTTTTCTGTTTTATTTGTTTCAGGATAATTAGGAATGTTAAGTCCTAAAATAATATTATGTTCTGCAATTTGTAAATCATTTCTTAATAATACCCTTAAAATTCCGCTACCACCGCGATTTTCAAGTGCTTTTCTTTTCTCGCCTGTTAGAAGTTTGTCATCATCAAACACAAATTCGTCAATGTAATATTCATTGTTAATATTTGATTCTTTGATTGAAGTATGAATATGTGCAGGAATACCATCATTAGGATAAGGTGCTGGTTTAATAGTGTAAATGGAATACTTACCTTTTTTGTCTGATTTTACCCAACCACGAATGTGTCCGTGTCGTTTGGCTTTTTCGTCCATTCCAACTTTTGGCGAATAAAAACCATTATTGTCTGTCTGCCAATAATAAATGATAACATTCGGTGCTGGTGTTTTGCCGTCAAGTCTAAGAACTATTCCTGTTATTAAAAGTTTTTGCCCTTTTTCTGTCCAACCTGCACTTGTGTCCACCGAAGAAATAGTTGCCGGCATACCAACAAACATAATTTCGCAACCATCACAACCGCCACCAACAATTTTTTTCTTTTCGTTTGAAGTTGATTGTTGATTATTATTTATCTGTCCGTTGCAACTTGTCATCAAGTTGAGCAGGATTACAAAAAATCCAATCTGATAAAGTTGTTTCATGTCTGCAATGTCGTTTAAGGGTTGCCCATAACGTGTAAGCAGTTAGTTGGGGCATTTATATTCATCCGCCTGGCTAACAAATGCTCAATGATAATATAATGTTCAAAATTAATCTAAATGATCAATATTGCCCATCTGCCGGAAGTAATGCCCAATAATCAACAGTTGAAACAGTAGTGTAGTGACAATTTAGTTTTGCAACATTTTTAAAATTTATCATCCAATTTTTTTTGTACCTACGGGCCTTATTCTATTGTTTAAATAGTACTACCAATATTTTGTCCTCACGGGCATTGTCATTTAGTTTAAGGAATTGATAAGAGGCTACACGTTCCCCTTCTTTTTAAGGAGGGGATGTTGGAAAACGATGCGAAGCACGTTTTCAAACGGGGGGGGTTATTGACTTTAATTAATGATACGCATCAGTTAGAGAAGCGTATTGTATGCAAGTCAATTAACTATTCACAGTCAATAACCACCCCCCTTGCTAAACGTGCTTCGCATCGTTTAGCAACGTCCCCTCCTTAAAAAAGGAGGGGAACGTATCCCTACAAAACTCCAAATACCCCTAACTAAATGACATTGCCCTAACGGAACTAAATGAATGTTTCATAATTAAAAGGTCACTACACTAGTTGCGTGCCCAATTTTTAAATGCCGTATTAGGCGCATTCCTATAAATTAGTAATGATTATTGGTCCGGCGATTAAAGTTTTTGAGCTTAAATATTCATTCACCTTTGGCGAAAGCTTTGTCAGTTTCATGTATACTCCACAAAGGGTAAATTAATGAGTAATTCAGGCTAAATGATTCACTTCTTTATTCTTCGCGCAGTTTAAGGTCTCAGAAATTTTGGAACGCATCCCGTTAATCCCTTAATCTGACAAATCCTAATTCAGACAAAAAGGAGCAGTTAGTTGTACACGTATGTGCAATAATTGTCTGAAGCGGGATTCGTCAGATTAAGGGATGATAGGATGGATTAAAGGAGATTCGTAAGATTGTTTAGAACGTTGAATTTTTCAGACTATATGATTCACTGTTTTATCCCTTGCGCAGTATAAGTGTATCCAAAGCTGTTTTAATACCGAAGCCCATTTGAATAGGTTGATTTATAATTATCCAAATAAATATTCATCTTTAGGAATAGCAATAAATGAGAAACTATGATATTGGTAATCTTATGCAAGTGAGTCTATTGATGCTTAGTTGTAATCAACCTGCTAATAAGGCTGGCAGAAACGTAACAGTTAGTGGTACTAAACAATACCTGGTTTGCGGCGACTTAGTAAGTGAATTAACTACATCTATCTCACTCTAATCAAGTTTCCTAAAGCAGTATGGAAATTTAGTTTTTGAGTGCCAGTTTAACTACTGATATCTGCCAAGGTTTCATTGAAACAAATATCTTAAATTACTTTAAGTTTCTTCTAATAAAGGAATTCAAACAAAAAACAGTAATATTATTTACGATTATAATTAAATCCATAAGAAAATGATTATAAGTAATGTGCCCTCCTGCAAAAACTCCTTTTTAAATTGTAATGCTATCTCCTCTCCCTTAAAAACCGCTGCTTCTATTATAAATTTTCTTATCAGCCACTAACCGTTAACAATTAATAATTAACCATTAACAATTAAAAATGTCTGATCCCATATTAATACTTTTCGTTGGTGTAATAATAGTAATAGGCGGTATAATCGGACTTAAGATGCATCCTTTTCTTGCCTTGTTATTAGCCGCCTTTGTGGTTGCTCTTATAACACCAGGTAGTGCTATCGAGCAGTTCGCGATAAGTAAAGGTTCAACACCTGCAGCGGCTGTGCAATTGTCAAAGAAAACTATTGGAGAACGGGTAGCTGTTGAATTTGGTAATACCGCCGCCAAAATAGGTATCCTGATTGCCATGGCTGCTATTATTGGCAAGTGTATGCTTGAAAGCGGAGCGGCGGAAAGGATTGTACGCTCCCTGTTAAAAGCGACAGGAATGAATAAAGCACCGGTAGCTTTTTTAGCCAGCAGTTTTTTCATTGGCATCCCGGTGTTTTTTGATACCGTCATTTTTTTAATGATGCCGCTGGCTAAAGCAATGTCAATGCGCATCGGAAAAAATTATTTGTTACTGGTGCTATCAATCATTGCAGGGGCAGTAATGGCCAACTCATTGGTTCCTCCCGCGCCAGGGCCTTTGTTCCTGGTTAGTGCCATGCAAATACCTATAGGGATGATGATAGTGGCCGGAATAATATTGGGTATCATTACCAGTGCGTCGGGCTATTTATTCGCTCTATGGGCTAACCGCAAATGGACCGTGCCCTTACGCGATTCACTGGATGCACGTATTGAGGATATCAAAATGAATTCGGACAAAGAAGCATCCCAGCTTCCTGGTCTTGGGTATTCGTTGCTTCCTGTTTTAATACCGCTTGTTTTAATTTGTGCCGATACCATTCTTACTTCCACATCAACTGCCAGTGGAATTAAATCATACACATCCTTTCAAAGTTTAACGGCGGGCATCGTGCATTTCTTTGGAGATAAAAATACCGCTTTAATAATTGCCGGATTAGTGGCTTTGAGCCTGTTGGCTAAACATAAGAAAGACCCTACCGAAAGTATGACAAGTTTTGTGCAGTCTGCATTGATGAGCGGAGGTGCGATTGTTTTGATAACCGCTGCCGGTGGAGCTTTCGGAGGCATATTGCAGCAAACAGGTATCAGTGCCCGGATCACTGAAATGACAAAAGAATACCAGATGGCACTGATACCCATGGCTTTTATAATAGCCGCTATTATCCGTACAGCGCAAGGTTCCGCTACCGTTGCATTGATCACTACCTCCGGAATATTGGCTGGTATGGCAAACAGCGGGCATTTGCAATACCATCATCTTTATCTTGGATTGGCCATCGGTTGTGGATCGAAGTTAGTACCCTGGATGAATGATGCCGGTTTCTGGATAGTATGTAAAATGAGCAACTTAACGGAAAAAGAAGCCATGAAAACTTTTTCTCCCATGAATGTTATCATGGGTATCACCGGGCTATTTGTTATCATGATCGCCGCAAAAATTTTTCCGCTGATTTAATAGGTTTATGATCATATTACTTTTGGTAACCAGATGCTGATAATTTATTTATAATTAATAATAGGTACAAGATGGACATAAATAATCAGGAAGAAAAAGATCTTAAAAAGATGCAAAGAAGGTGCTTTGTTAAAAATCTTACCGCAGGTTCCCTGGGAGCAGCCGTACTGGCAAGTACGATGGGTGGCGCTGCTTTTGGAGGCGTACAAACAAAAGCCGCAGCTATAACGGCGCCAAAGAAAAAGCTGCTTATGAAAGTCGGCTGTCAGTCCGGAGGCACTACAAAGGAGAACCTTGAATTCAAAGCAAGGCATGGGGTGTATAATCTTGACGGCGGTGCACCAAAAGAAATAAAGGGAAAGGGATGGGATCTGCAGGATTCCCTTGCAAAGAAAGAAGCCTGTGAGAAATACGGTATAAGCCTGGACGCTTACCATCTTCCTATGACTTCAGTAGGAATAGATCAAGTAAGTGTCCCTAATGTTATGCTTGGCAAAAGCCCGGAACGCGACAGGGAAATTGAAATGATGCAGCAGATGATCTCGGTTGCAGGAAAAACAGGTGTGCATTGTTTGAATTATAATACCATAATTCTGCCTATCCTGCGCAATGGGCAAACGATTGACCCCAAGCGCGGTAATGCTTCATACGCCACATGGAATTATGCGGAAGCCATTAAAAAGAATGAACCTAAAACTATTGCGGGCGATGTTTCCATCGATATGATGTATGAGCGTATTACTTATCTTCTTGACAGGCTGTTGCCTGTAGCTGAAGAGTATAAGGTAAGGTTAGCGAATCATATTGCTGATCCACCTACGCATGTTGGTTACCGTGGTATTACAAGATGGAACAGTCCGGATGTTTTTTCAGGTATCAAACGCTTTGCGCAGCTTTACAAAAGTCCATACCATGGTTTCAATTTGTGCCTTGGTTCTACTGCTGAGGGATTAAAAGATCCTAAGACGGAAATCCTTCCTATCATCAAATGGGTTGGTGAACGCAAACAGATTTTCAATATTCATTTACGTAATATTAAAGGCGGCTGGGATAATTTTCAGGAAGTATATCCTGATAATGGAGACATGGATTTTTACCAGGTTCTTAAAGTATTAAGAGATGTGGATTATCCATACCTGGTGATGCCGGATCATGTGCCGCACCACCCTGCACCTGGAAGCAGTAATGAGGCTTTTGCTTTTGCGTATGGTTACATAAAGGCGTTGCTGCAAGCAGTGGAAGGTGAGGGATAAGAAAAAGTCGGCCCAACGAAGCGGATGAGTTTCGCCAAATTGAACCTTATTTTAAAATTGAGTTGCTCCCAGTTAGTAAGAGGCTGCCATCAAACCTATAAGGTTTTAAAAACCTTATAGGTAGGCGTTCAAAAACTCATTCCTGAACTTTCCCCTCGGATCATACTGAGCAATCATTTTTTTAAACTCCGGCAGTTTTTGATAATGCTTATGCAAAACCTCTGGTGACATGGTAAACAATTTTCCCCAGTGCGGCCGGGCATTAAAAGGCGCCAGTTCTTTTTCTATCCGCGGCAACAACTTGCTAACAGCAGGCCAGTCTTGTTTCCAGGTAAAATGAATGGTTACGCAGGATTGCTTATAGCAGGGACTCATCCAGAGATCATCAGCATTGATAGTGCGTATCTCTGAAATAAAAAGATGTGGCCCGATGTCCTTGCTTAACCGGGATACGGCAAGAATTGCATCCATTGCATTGTGATGCGGTATAAAATATTCAGATTGTAATTCTACACCACTGCTTGGCGTAAAGCCCATCTTAAAATGTGGGAGCCGCTCATACCAGGTACCAGCAACGCCCATCTGCTCCGTACAATTTTCGGCCGACAGTGCTGCTATCGGATGCATGTTTTTGGTAGCTGCCTTTGCGCCATAAAAATTTTGTTGCGATGTAAAACCAGTAGGCTCATTTTCAAGACTTTTTATCCACACTTCATTGATATAATCGGTTTGCCAGTCTGTAAACAGGCTTACACTATAACCTGCAGAAACAATCTTTTCAAAATGATCCTTTACCTGCGACATAGGCATCTTTTCAAAAACATATTGACGCATCTTATACGCAGGTTTAAGATCAAGTGTAACTTTTGTAACAACCCCTAATGCGCCCAATCCAACAACAGCAGCATTAAAACTATCTCCATCAGCCCTCGATAACGTATGCAGGCTGCCATCCGCAGTTACCATTTCTAAACCGGCAACTACGGAAGACAGGTTTTTATTGGCTACACCAGATCCATGCGTTGCGGTAGCACAGGCACCTGCTACAGAAATATGCGGTAAGGAAGCGAGATTATGCAGCGCATAACCATGCCTGTCAAGGTAAGGACAAAGCTCCCCGTATTTAATGCCACCTTCTACGGTAACAGTGTGCACTTTTGTGTCGAGCGATATTATCTTATTTAGATTTTTCGTACTGATAAGATGATCTTTACTATCGGCAATTTTGTTGAAGCAATGACGTGTTCCAAGAACCTTGAACCTGGAAGTTTTTTTTACCAGTGCCTGGAGCTCTCCTACGGATTGAGGATAACTGAGCTGGTGAGTGCTGTACGCTAAATTGCCGGACCAGTTTTTTAATGGTTCGTCCTGCGCCCATGTTGTCAGCGATGAAATTAATGGTGCTGCCATAAGCGTTGAAGATAACTTAAGAAAGGTTCTTTTGTTCATGTGAGTGGTTGTTAATTTAAAGCAATATAAGCTATCAGCCGTCAGCTATCAGCTGTCAGGAAGAAAATGGCGTATATTAAAATGTAAATGAAATCTTGTTTTTTCCTCCTGATAGCTGATAGCTGACGGCTGATAGCTAAATTAATACCCCGGGTTCTGCACAATTTTTTTATTCCTATCAATAACGGTTTGCGGAATCGGGTTCAAATACATTTTTTGGGTGAACACATGCGGATGGTTAAGACCAATAACCTGGTACACCCATCTGCCGCTATTATCAGCAGGGGAAGAATTGGTAATCATCATTCCATGTAAATCTTTGTTCATCACATCCTGCGCGGTTTTCCAACGGATGATATCATAAAAGCGTTTTGCCTCAAAGCAAAGCTCTACCCTGCGCTCATTATATATCGCCGTACGCATAGCTGCCTGGTTTAGGCCAGTGGTAAGATCAGGCAAATTGGATCGTTTCTTTATTTGATTAATAGCAGCATAAACAGAAGCATCTGGACCCACTGCCTCGTTTTGTGCTTCCGCATAATTTAGCAGCACTTCTGCATAACGGTAATACACATAGTTTTGGCCGCTTGAAGCACCGCCACGCGGCTGTAACGGATTAATCTTCTTTTTAAAATAATAGCCTGTATTACCAACGTCATCGGTGCCAAAGTCAAGCTGGTTTTTTGATGGACGAACTTTATCTATGCGCGTATAAATAGTATCGGTTTTATCCATCCAATCCTGCTTGTAAGGAGCTCCGTCATAAACGATAAAATCATAAAATCTTTTTTCACGCCCAACATACGGATTCTGTGGATCATAACCTGATGCCGGGTCGCTGATTGGTTTTCCATTAGCCATCATAAACTGATCTACAAGTTCCTGAGTAGGATCATAATTACCCCAGGTATAATAAACGCCGTTAATCCAAACCGGACCACCATATTGTTCATAATTCGATCCCATGATTACCGGCACCACCTGCCTGTCCCAAATTATTTCAGAATTGTATTCATTCTTCTCCCACCACAATGCATTCAGATCAGGGAACAGGTTATATGTGCCACCATAAGTATCTATAAATTTTTTATTTGCAGCGGCTGCTTTTGCCCATCTTGCAGCATCGAAATTTCCAAAGCCTGCAACTTTATTAGGGTCGTTACCGGCTGCAGGCATAGGTGCATTAAAAGCAGGACTTGCAACGTATAATGATAACCATCCTTTTAATGCAGTTGCTGCTCCTAATGTAGCCCGGCCTGATTCGTTATCACCATTTTTATACTTTATCGCAAGCGCATTGTTACTGATCACTGAGTCTAACTGGCCGGTTATAAAGTTATAAGTATCTTCAAATGTATTTCTTGCCTGGTATATTTGTGAACTGTCCATAATACTTTTATCCAACACATCAGTTATAATAGGCAGTCCACCCAAATGCATGAATAGCTCACTGTAAAAATAAGCCCTTAAAAAGCGAGCTTCATCAATTCTTTTTTTCAGGTAAGTTGCTGAGAAATTTTTGGAGTTTTCTTTAAGTTTTTGAATAAACAGGTTGCATTCTCTTATTTTTAAAAAACCTGATGTCCAGTTGGCGTAGTTAACCTGGTTGTCAGTATTACCCATGGGCGTACCACCGTTAACTGTCGGGTCTACGATGCCTTGTTTCCAGCTGTAGCTCTGCCAGTAAAAACCTGCATCGTTATCATCGGTAAAATTATCCAGGTTATCAGGTGAGTTCCATTTGTTAGAAAGATCATTATAGATATCATTAAGAAAAATATCAGCGTTGCCTTCCGATTGCCACTGAGTTGCGTCGGTTAATCTTGTTTTTTCAGTATTATCAAGAAAATCTTTCTTGCATGAAAAAATGGTTACCAGCATTATCCCCAAACATACTTTTATTATTAAATTATTTATGTTTTTCATAACTGCATTATTAGATTAAAATTTTAAAAGGTTACATTGAGTCCTGCAACATAAATCTTTTGATTAGGATAAGCGATCTCGCGATCTGTATAACCCACTTCCGGATCCATGAATTTTATATTGCTAAAGGTCAGGATGTTCTGTCCTGAAACGTACACTCTTATAGCCTGTATTCTTAAAAAATGCGTAGCTGATTTTGGAATGGTATAGCCAAAGTTGGCATTCTTTAATCTTACAAATGCCATGTTCGACATCCAGAAATCCGATGCCTGCGTGTTGTTTGCGTAAGGAGCTTGTGTTACTCTCGGATACCGGGCGTTCGGAGTTGCAGGTGTCCAGTGATTATTATAGTACTCATAAGTTGAGTTACTGTTGTTATTGTTAAAAGGAATGGTTTGAAATTGCCTGATATCAAGACTCGTTAAGGCAGAACCTTCGAAGAACAAAGACAGGTCAAAACCTTTCAAGGATGCTGTGGGCGTAATGCCATAAGTAATAAAATTGTAAACGGGTTTTCCAATTACAGTTTCATCGAACGCATTTATTTTGCCATCCGGTTTGCCGTCTGCTCCGCCGATATCAGCATACCTGATATCGCCCGGATGCAGCACACCAAACTGGGTGATATTATATCCATCCGCTGCATTGATTATGCCATCGCTATTTTTATCATCAGCGGTGCTGAATAATCCAAGAGCATGATAGCCGAATGGGGTGCCAAAAGGCCGGCCGGTGCGGCTGCGGTTTGGGTTATTGCGGGTTGCAGCTGTTTCAAATATCTGTATCATTTTATTGGTGGCATAACTGAAGTTGGCGTTGATGCCTGCTCTAAGACCATTCTTAAATTGATGGTTGCTTCCTATGCTAAGCTCAATACCACCGCTTTGCATAATACCGGCATTCTGATCTGCAAGAGACAAGCCGTATTCTACAGGCACAGTTATGGCCGGTGCTAATAACATGCCTTCCCTGTTTTCATGAAAGTAGTCTGCTTCCATAGTTAACAAACCTTTCCAAAAGCTACCTTCAAATCCTACATCAGTTTTTGTTGCAACCTCCCAGGTAATATTAGGATTCGATTCACGGGGGATGAAAGATCCCTGCACCATGCTGCCAAGTCCAAAAGCATAAGCGTTACCATAAAGATTATATCCGTTTAAATATTGAAACGCGGTGCCTGTAAGGTTTCCTGATTTTCCCCATGATCCCCTTATCTTCAAATTATCAACATAGGAAACTCTTTGTAAAAATTTTTCCTGCGATAACACCCAGCCTGCGGAGAATGCAGGAAAGTAACCCCATCTTTTACCGGGGGCAAAATAGTAGTGCCCGTCATAGCGTCCGGAGGCTTCCAATAAAAACCTGGTATCATAATTATAGCCTATCCTGTAAACATAGCCTATCTGGCTACCAGTGGAAGATGTTCCGCTGTTATCAAAATCATTTTTATTAGAGCTTCCTAAACTTAGCTCATCGATATTTATTGCAAAATTATTACGGCGTGCGAAAAATGTTTCATAGGTATTGTTTCGTGCTTCAGCGACAATTAATCCTGTTATGTCGTGTTTGCCAAGGCTATTATGGTAGTTCAGGTAACCCTGGTAAGTGAATGTCTGGTTTTTTGTATAGTCCTGGCTTAGCCAAGTGTAAGCGGCGGCCCCTCCTTCTGATGTAGAAATAGCTCTTTGATAAACATATGGAGTAACAGCAGTATTCTGTGTATAATAATAAAACGGTGTGTGCCAGTTTTTATTGGTTACCTGGTTAGGATCATAACTAAAAGTTCCTTTTAAGCTTAAACCTTTTATAAAAGGTAATTTTTGCTCTATGCCAAGCGTTGTTAGTAAAGTAGTATTGTCTCTGCGGGCATAACCTGCCTTTAAGATTCCAATCGGTGAGTTGCCTGCAAATTCTCCCCAGAGCCCGTTGCTGTAATACAAACTTTGAATAGGAATAAATTTGAATCCATTTCTAAAAAGTTGTTGGGCTGAAACAGAAGGATCAACAGTATTGCTTCGTTCAATGGAACCGAGTAAAGAAAGAGACACGGTGGTAGTAGCCGTTGCCTGTGCCTCGATATTCATGTTGTAATTATAGCGGTTATACTTTATAGGGTCGAACATACCTGACTGTTTGAAGTATCCCAGTCCCATATAATATTTTACTTTAGAAATTCCGCCGCTTAGTTGCACATTATAGTTTTGCATAGGTGCCTGCATCTTCACCAGGTTTTTGGTATTGCTGATAGGATATTTATCAGGGTCTTTTGCATTCAGGGAAATATAATTATCAATCAGGTCCTTTGCATAAGGCAGATTGGTACCTGTAGGATTTTCATTTAAATAAGCTTCATCTTTTAATCTCATGTAATCCTGCGCACTTAGCAGGCTAGGATAATAAGTAGGTGTTTGTGTGCCATAATAAGAATCAAGCGACAAAGTAGGTTCGCCTGTTTTTCCTCTTTTAGTAGTAATTAATATTACGCCGTTTGCTCCTCCCAAACCGTAAGGCGCTACGGCCGCCGCATCTTTTAAAACAGAAACGGATTCAATGTTACTGGGATCTATCTGGTTGATGTTATTCCTTATAACACCATCTACCACTACTAATGGTTTGTTATTGCCCGTGGTTCCAATACCCCGTACGTGAATATCCGGTGCATCTGAACCAGGTTGACCGCCATTAGGGCGCATGCTTACTCCAGCAACTTTACCGGCTATAGAGTTAGAGATATTAGCAACGGGAATTTCAGCGATCTGATCACCTTTGATAGATGAAACAGCACCGGTAACTGCCAGTCTTTTCTGAGTTCCATATCCAATTACGACCACATCATTTAACGTCTTGCTATCCTGCACCAACTTAATAGTGATTACCGTTTTATTATTGGAAGCAATTTCCTGTATGGTATAACCAACATAGGAAAAAACCAGGATGCCCTGGTTGGGAATATTAAGATTGAATTTTCCTTCGGCATTGGTAGTGGTAGCTGTTGTACTTCCCTTAAGGGTAACCGTTACCCCCGATAGTGGCATGCCCTGGTTATCTGTAACCACCCCACTTATAGGAGTGGCAGCAAATGCTGTAGTAGTTAGGTTTAACATAAAAAATACCAGGCAGCATTTTACAAATGAAGCGATACTGTTTATTTGTTTTATCTGCTCGATGTTTATCTTAAGTATGTGTATAGTTTTAATAGAGATTTTCATATAATTTATTTCATGATAAGCAATAAAGTTTTTCTGTTTGTAACAAAAGATTTATAAATGCAATCAGCAAATTTGTCTGGAGCATTTATGCTGAGGAAAGCAGGTACATTCTATGGCGCCCGTTGTCTGTTCATTAATTGTTTATTTGTCAGATATAATCTAATAAATGCTATCTGCAGTCAGCATTCACCTATCAGGAGGATAAAACTTGTCAGGTATTGTTCTCCTGATGGCTGATAGCTGACGGCTGATAGCAATTCATACTACATTTTATGGTTGACACGACACTACATTTATTCAACAAGTTTTTAAAGACTTATTGAAAGTGATAGGTACATAACATGAAAGCGAGGGTACAGTAAATGGTATATATTTTTTGCTACGTTTTAAATGGAGCAAATCAGTTAGTAGCAGTACCATCCAAACTTTGGGGTATTGAAAATATAAGATTTAGCAGCATTAGTTATCGTTTTAATTATAAGGTCTTATGAATATTAAATTTTCCAAGTTATATGTTAATAACTTTACAATAATTAAAATGAAGTTAGTTGATTTTTTAAATACATACCAACAATAAATCAGTTGAAACTTTCGAAGTTTTTGATGAATGCTGGTATAAAATTAAAAGCAGCATTCGAAAGTTTTAAGTACGAGCTGCCGATGCGTTTTCGGTTAAGATTTATAAAAACAATCGTTGACTTCCCAAGTCTTAAATGGCAACCTCTCATCCTACTCTGGTAGGCTTCGAAAGTCTGTCATCAAGGGACGGTCTGTTCAAGACTTGCTTTCGAAGTCTAGGTTTGAAGTGTAAGAAGTAAGCAGTTTGTACTTCTGAATTCTGATCAAAACCGTTGAGGATAGATTTGAACGCGGGGGTTCTAAATAATTTATAACAACATGTATATGAATTTTCATACAAAATTTCTATTGTTATTTTTTCTGATACTTTACACAGCAAACCTCAAAAGCCAGGATACGGTATCATCTTGGATCAGGGTCAATCAGCTGGGGTACCTTCCGCCAGGTATTAAAGTAGCCGTTTGGGTAAGCAAAACTGCCATAACCATTGATAAGTTCAACGTAGTAAACGCAAGAACTAATGAAGTTGTTTATACAGGTACTGCGAGTAAGCCTTATGGTACTTATGGACCTTTCGTTCAATCTGCACGGTTAGCTTTCACAAATTTAAAAAAAGCCGGAAGCTATTATATTAGATGCGGTGAAACTGTTTCACCGGTTTTTAAAATTGCCGATGATATATACACCGGCACTGCTGATTTTACATTGAGATATATGCGCCAGCAACGCAGTGGATACAATCCATATCTAAAAGATTCCTGTCATACGAAAGACGGTTATACTGTTTACGGGCCAATGCCTGATAACACACATATTGATGTATCAGGCGGATGGCATGATGCTACCGATTACCTGCAATATGTTACTACTTCCGCTAATGCAACCTACCATTTGTTAGCTGCCTACCGTGATTTCCCGAAGGTATTCACCGATAACCATCAGGCAAACGGTTCAGATGGAAATAATAATTTGCCCGACGTGTTGGATGAAGCAAAATGGGGACTTGACTGGCTAGTAAAAATGAATCCCCGCAAAGACTGGATGTTTAATCAACTGGCCGATGACCGCGACCATGCGGGCATGCGCCTTCCTACAAAAGATTCAGTTGATTATGGTAATGGCAAAGGAAACGGACGCACCGTATATTTTGCTACCGGTAAGCCACAGGGTCTGGGCAAACACTTGAACCGTTCAACAGGTGTTGCATCAACAGCAGGTAAGTTTGCCAGCGCTTTTGCTTTGGCTGCCATCACCTATCAAAACAAAAATCCGTTATTGGCTGGCATGTACAAAGATAAATCACTGGCTGCTTACCAGTTAGGCTTGGACAAACCTGGTGTTTGCCAGACTGCACCCAACAGGGAGCCTTATTTCTACGAAGAAGATAACTGGGTTGATGATATGGAACTTGCATCGGCAGCATTATACCAGCTAACTGGTGATAGAAAATACTTTAATCAGTCCCTTAGATATAGCACTGAAGAACAAGTTACTCCCTGGATGGGTGCGGATACAGCAAAACATTACCAATGGTATCCCTTTCATAATTTTGCACATTATGAACTGGCTAAAAAAAGCGATGTTAAAAGCAGGAAACAATTAATTGGCTATTATAAAGAAGGAATAGAAAGAGTATGGAACAAAGCCAATAAAAATGCTTTTTATAAAGGCATCCCATTCATTTGGTGCTCCAATAACCTTACCGTATCCTTTGCCATTCAATGTTCGCTTTACCGCAAACTTAGTGGTGACAGGCAATACGCTGAACTGGAGCAGGCCTGTATAGACTGGATATTCGGATGCAACCCCTGGGGAAAATGCATGGTGTACGGACTTCCGGGTAATGGCGATACACCTTTGTACCCGCATTCTTCCTTAGCTCATTTATATCATTATCCGTTGGACGGCGGGTTGGTAGACGGTCCCTTATTTGGCAGCATCTACAAACGCATGCTTGGATTAAAATTAAACAATCATGATAAATACGCAGCCTTTCAGTCGGACCTGGTAGTATATCATGATGATGCAGGAGACTATAGCACAAACGAACCTACGATGGATGGCACGGCTTCACTGGTTTATTTATTGGCAGGACAAGAACAGGAAACACTTCAAAATAAATCATTCACTGAATCATACGGCGCAATCATAAGAGGCGATACTGCCCAAAAAAATTTAGCCCTTGTATTTACCGGGGATGAATTTGCAGACGGTGCTAATTTTATTGCTGATGCTTTAAAGAAACAACATATCAAAGGCTCTTTCTTTTTAACCGGAAATTTTTATCGTAATAAAAATTTCATGCCCATCATTCAAAAACTACAAATCAACGGTAATTACCTGGGATCTCATTCAGATAAACACCTGATGTATAACGATTGGGATAAACGTGATAGTTTACTGGTAACGCATAAACAGTTTGAAGACGACCTTATGAACTCTTACGTGGAATTAAAAAAAATTAATATCGATAAAAATGAAGCGGGTTATTTTCTGCCACCGTATGAATGGTATAATGATTCCATTGCACAATGGGCCAATGCTCTGGGTTTACAGTTAGTTAACTTCACCCCCGGCACCAGAAGCAACGCAGATTACACCTATCCTGAAATGGCTGCTAAATATATTGATAGCAAAACAATCATGCAGTCTGTTTTAGATTATGAGAAGAAAAGTGCTACCGGTCTTAAAGGCTTCATACTGCTCATTCATATTGGTACCGATCCAAGAAGAAAAGATAAATTCTATCTGCAGTTACCAGCGCTTATATCTGTTTTAAAAGATAAGGGTTACCACTTTGTTATGATCAATGAATTATTATCACATCAGTAATGTAAAGGCACTACATAAAAAAGCACTTATTTATTTTTTTGTTAATCGCTTCACCAATTTGCCGGATTTGTAGACAATGAACTGTCTATCAGCCGTCCAAATTTTTTTTAACACATAAAACAGCCGCAAGTGGAAACGCGGAGGGCGCAGAAAAAAGTTTCCTCTGCGCCCTTTGCGTTTCCTCTTCCGGCTGTTCTCTGTGTTAAAAAAGCACTTCAATCTGATATGTAATTTCATATTTAACTTAAAATCAGAAATTCATTTCAAACCAAGCCGTATCAAGACGTAGTAAAGATTCTCCATTAATTTTATTAAATAATTATATTATAGTTTCCTAATTAAAACTTATTGTTAGTTATAAATAAAATTTATATTTATAAGTATTTCTATTGCTCGCCCTGAAAATATGGATAATGGTTAATTTAATTTAGTTTTTTTTCTTATTCATATAAAATTTAGGACAAATGAAAAAAAGATTACCTTTTTTTTTATTGGTACTGGCAGTAATTCTTGGTTTGATTTACCCTTCTGTACAACCAATTGCAGATCCAAAAAACAAGATTGATACGGGAGACACTGCCTGGTTGCTGGTTGCAACCGCCCTGGTACTTTTAATGACTCCTGGCCTTGCATATTTCTATGGAGGTATGGTACGAAAGAAAAATGTAATATCAACCATGTTACAGAGCCTTGTATGTATGGGAGTAATTACTGTGTTGTGGGTAATGTTTGGATTTAGTCTTGCTTTTGGTGATGACATAGGCGGATTTATTGGAAACCCTACCACATTTTTTATGATGAAGGGCATGGTAGGTAATGCTGTTTGGCCATTAGCTCCCACTATTCCATTAGTATTGTTCGCAATGTTCCAATTGAAATTTGCAGTAATTACTCCGGCATTGATAACTGGTGCTTTCGCAGAGAGAATCCGCTTCAATTCATATATTATCTTTCTTTGTTTATTCTCTGTTTTTATTTATTGTCCTCTTGCTCATGCTACCTGGCATCCAAATGGATTTTTCGCACAAAAAGGGGTTCTTGATTTTGCCGGAGGTACCGTGGTACACATGTCTGCCGGCTGGGCGGCACTTGCATCTGCTATGTTCCTAAAGAGAAGAAATGCAGTGGAACATGCACAGCCTGCGCGTATCAGTTATGTAATACTGGGTACAGGGTTGTTATGGTTTGGGTGGTTTGGCTTTAATGCCGGTTCTGCCGGAGGCGCCGGAACCCTTGCTGCTACTGCTTTGGCAACCACCACAACAGCTTCTGCTGCTGCTGCAATGGCCTGGATATTCTTTGATATGTTCCGCGGAAAAAAACCTTCTGCTATGGGCGCATGTATCGGTGCAGTAGTAGGGCTTGTAGCCATTACGCCTGCTGCAGGATATGTTAGTGTAACGCATTCAATTATTGTTGGTGTGGCAGCTGCTGTGGTAAGTAACCTGGTAGTAATCTGGCGTACACGAACCACCATTGATGATACATTAGACGTTTTTCCCTGTCATGGTGTAGGCGGTATGATGGGAATGTTATTAACAGGCATATTTGCAAGCCAGCATGTTAATGCAGCTAATACTACCGGTAATGGTTTATACTTTGGTGAAACAAAATTGTTCCTTGTTCATTTACTGGCCCTTGTAATGGTATCGGCCTTTGCTTTTGTTGGTTCTTATGTTTTGCTGATGATTACCAATGCTATCAGTCCGCTGCGTGTTACTGCCCAGGAAGAAGAACAAGGACTGGATCTTAGTCAGCATAATGAAGAGCTGTAAAATGTGGTTAATAAGAACGTATTAGTGTCATGTTAAGTGTAAATTGACGTATTAGCTATCAGCCGTCAGCTATCAGGTATCAGGAGGAACTTAATAAACATTGATTTGCTGACTATTGATAGCTGACGACTGATAGCAAAGCGCGTCAATTTTGGGTTAACTTAACATTAGTCCTTCTGCATTTCTTTTATATGGTATTCCTGAATCAACGCAGGAGTCTCCGGTGTTAGCGTAAAGCTTACTTCAATATTTAATTTTTCACCTTGCAAAACAAAAGATCCTCTTAAAATATTAGTTGCGATTAATTCATGAATGCTAATGATCTTACCGGCTTTATCAAATATTGCCGTAGCTTCCTTTTTCAGGGAATCAGGGAAATAATCCATAAAAAAATTTATAGCAAAAATGCCACTGGCGGCTGCATCGTTCCAGTTAGGTAATAACTTAATCAACGCATTTTTTCTTTGATTCAGAATAGGAGACACAGGTAATGTCCGTGGCTGGAGTTTTGCGAGGGAAATGAGGGTGTCCAATGCTTGAATGTTTACATAGCCCGCAGATGCATATGTCAGGTTAGCAAAAGTTATAATACCTATGCCATAGTCGGGTAATATTTTCCAATCACTGCCAAATCCTGGTAACCCGCCACTATGGCCCACTTTTACCCTTCCATTGCAATCTTTCGTCCATCCTAAACCAAAGCAATAAGCGCTGACCAGTGCACAAGCTCGTCCATCGGGATATTTATATTGAGCATTCAAAGACGGAACATTCCAGGGATGTTGCATTTCGCGGACCGAACTTCTATTTATTGGGCCGGTTTCTTTTTCATTACCAGGAGGCCAGACAGACAGATGAAAGGCAACGTATTTACTGAAATCTTCCATCGAGGTAATCATTCCACCCATTGCACCATATGCTCCATCTTTTAATAACGGCTGCTTTACCCAGGTTCCATTCAGCCAGCGGTATCCGTATGCTAATTCATTTGCAGGCACATCACTATAATCCCAATAAGTATGTGTCATTCCCAAGGGAGCCCAGATATTATCTTTGATATATTTCTGATAAGATTGTCCCGAAACTTTTTTTATTATATATCCCAACATAGCAAAGCCCATATTGCTGTACTCATAACCAATCCCGGGAACATTGGAAAATGAAATTCCTTTCTTTATCATTTTTATCATTTCTTCATCTGAGACAGCCAGTTGACGGTCGCCCCAGGGATTATCTTCGGGAAAACCTGCAGCATGCGATAATAAATGCCGTATAGTAATGGGTGCAGCATCGCTTGAAGGATATCGTTGATCTTTTAGTTCAGGAATATACATATAAGCAGGATCATCCAGTTGTAGTTTTCCATGGTCTCTCAGTTGTAGTATAGCCATTGCCGTAAAGCTTTTTGTCATAGATGCAATACGAAAGCAGGATTGAGGACTTGCCATGATCTTCTTTTCTACATCTGAGTAACCCGTACTGCTTGTGTGTATGAGTTTTCCATCCACCACCAATCCATATACAATGCCGGGTAAGTGATTTTTCTCTGCAAAGTCTTTAAATACTTTATCAATGGCAGGTAAGGCTGCCTCAATATTTTTTATTCTTGTTTGAGCTTTGGCTATCACGGGTATAAAAATGTTGAAAATTATTATCAACAAAATAAATAGTTTGCGTTTTTTCATTAGTCAGATTTTGTATTGATTGTTCTTTGATAGCAAAGGCGTCAATTTAGTATGAATATAACACTAACTCTATTTTATTTTTAACTTCAGAGAGAAACGCAGGTGTTAACCTCTGTGGTTAAAAATACTTAATAAGAGACAGACTACATTCTCTTAATTCCATGTCACATTCACCTGTAATAAAGCTGTATTGGCAGGCTTTTAGAAAAATTATTAACAGTAAGTTTGTATTATAAATAACTATCGAAATTTACTTCTACAAAAATTAAATCATGGAAATCTGAAACACACACTAACCTGCTGTATACTCATTTCCTTACATAGACATTAAAGATATTGCCATTAACCAGATCATATAATAAAAACAGATTTAATATAATATTATGGAATCAAAAAAAATACTGATTTATTTATGCGGACTGTATTCTTTCGGATTTGCTATCTTTCATATCTTATTCTGGAAACTATTCGATTGGAAAAATGATTTAAAAAAATTAACAATTGCCAACAAAGCAATCATTCAAATAGCTAATCTACGGCTTATCTATTTTTTTGTATTCGTGGGAGTTATTTGCTTTGCATTTACAAATGAATTGACTCAAACCAGGTTTGGCAGATTTTTCCTAACAGGGTTATCAATATTTTGGTTTGGGAGAACTATTGAACAATTTATATTTTTAAACGTACGCAATAAGAAGGTTCATATCTTAACTGTTATTTTTTTTGCAGGATCAATATTATTTGCATTGCCTTTGATTTTATAACGGGTATTAATAGCCATCAGCTGTTAGCTATCAGCTGTCAGTAAATCCGATATTAATGGCCGGATACTGCAAAAGGGGAAAGTTGCTGCTCACGAAAGGTTATCAAACAATATCTTTAACGGTTATGGGAAAAGGCTTTTAAATTATATAACTGGCGGAAGGAAAGAGCTGAAGTGAAAAAGATCCTGGTTGAATAAAAAATATTTTAAGCATGAAATTATGTATTGATTTGCTATCAGCCGTCAGCTTTCAGCAATCAGGTAGAAACCTATAATGCAGTGATCTCCTGATTGCTGAAAGCTGACGGCTGATAGCCATCTATCCTGACCTGACATTCGTACGTTTATTTTTTGATTCACCGAGCTTAACTATTTTATTTCCGCATTCACTTGTGAGTTGGGTTCCTGTAACTTTTAGTTTGCCATTAATCGCAACTGGAGAGCCTACAGGGTATTGCGTAGAAACCGGATTGATAGTAGTAATTTAAATATTAATAAAGCTGCAATAAAATATACTGGCTTAAGGCAATTAGAAAGTATAAGACTTTTCATATAGGATTTGTTTTAAAAGGAATTATGAGAGGATAATGCAATCACTTTAGATGCTTATGATACATTCACCAATAGATTTGACAAAGCATGATACTTTTATGCAAAACCAGTGTTTCATGGTAATCAAATATAAATGAAAATTCAATTTTAATGTTAGATAATGTTGTGCATACACATCTCATAAATAAATTTATAAACCAGCAAGTGTGATGAGTGACTGCTAATAGCAATAGATACGGAATTTTACGCTTACGCGGAATTAGTGGTTATTTCGATTTATTCCGGCGGATAGAGCAGTGATTCTCTTTCGGATTCTTTGTCATTAAGTGTCTGATGAATTTGTTTTATATCAGTGCGTTCTTTCATTATTTCAAGATCTTCGTCATGCTTATCTTCCAGGCCCATCTTCTGATGTATCTCATGAACCATATTTAAAATCTTTGTAATTTCATCTTCAGCACGTACATTGATCTCGAACTCAATCTGCCGTCTTATTTTTTCTATCCTGCCCTGGCGGTTTTGACTAATTAAAACACATACCGATAAAACTATAGCAAACAGGGAAACAACCATTTGAAGTGTAAAGAATGGAAAAGTATCAAACGATTTTAATGGCTTAAAAAAATTAAGGTTCCAACTTATCCAAAGGATAAAAAACACGATACAACTTGCAAGAAATCCAATGCTTCCGAAAACCCGGATAATAAACACAGCAAAATGATCCATCCAGGTTTTTGTAAAATCAAGAGAAGATTTTAGCATAGCTTCCTGGTTAATAGAACTGTTTTCGGCATTATTGTTATTTTTAGCTGTATTGTTTTCTTGTGACATGGTGTAGTAATAGTTAATGTGTGTAAGCTGTTTAAATTAATATGTAAATGTAAAGTATAACTTAACTATGAAAAGATATCAGGAATGGTATGTTGAAATGATGCGATATGATGTAGTAACTTCAATGAGCTAAAATAGGTTAATGGTAATGCAAGTTTGGTAAGGGATAACAGAGTCTTACCGGTTGTACATATATAAAATGCATTTCTTATTAATTTCACCTATGAGGAGTAACTTTTTATTTTAACATTGCCACAAAATTTGCTGCTATATGATAATGAAGAAAACAATTATGTCTCTTTTTTTTATTAGCTGGGCCATCATTCTCTTTGCCCAGAATAAAGTGAGCGTTTCATCTCCCGGTGGACAAATAACTTTTTTGTTTAAGCTTGAGTCCGGACATCCGGAGTATTCTGTTAAGTATAAAAACAAAAACTTAATAGAACACAGCATTGTCGGACTTACTTTTTTAAATGACGATTCTTTTGGCAGCAGTATTGAAGTTGGCCATATTATTACCTCTAATGGAATTGATGATTATACACTGCCTGAAGGGAAAACAAGCAAAGTGCAAGACGAATACAAAGAAGCCAGTATTCCCATGCAGGAGCACAATGGTAAAAAGCGGCTGATCTATTTAAGGATTCGTGTTTTCAATGACGGTGTTGCGTTTCGTTATGAGTTTCCGGAGCAAAAGGATTGGAACAATTATATACTTACAGATGAAAATACCAATTTCAATTTGGTGGGAAATCCCACTGCAAGAGTAGCTTTTCTTGAAAATTTTACTACTTCACATGAGCACCGCTATAACGTTATGCCATTAAAAGATATTGAAAATGATACATTAATGGATATGCCTGCCCTTTTCGAATTTCCGGGTAAAATATATATGGGTATTACAGAAGCTAATCTGGTGGACTATGCCGGAATGTCTCTCATCAAACATAATGGAATACTTTCAAGTCAGCTAAGTCCATTGCCGGGTCAACAAATCATAAAGGTAAAGGCGATACTTCCCCATCATACACCGTGGAGGGTAATGATGATCAGCGACCGGGTTGGAGCGCTTATCGAGTCAAACATTCTTACAAACCTTAGTGAGCCATGCAAGATAAAAGACCTGTCCTGGTTAAAGCCTGGTAAAGCAAGTTTCCATTGGTGGAATGGAGATATAATGCCCGACACTACTTTTGAACCTGGCATTAATTTCAATTTCAATAAATATTATATTGATTTTTGTTCCAGGAACAACATCCAATATCATACTATTATAGGTTACAGGGGCGTTGCCTGGTATCAGAATGATGGAATGGAATACCAGCCCGGTCCTAATACAGATATAACCAAACCAAGACCAGGATTAGATATTCAAAAAATTGTTGATTATGCAAAAAGTAAAGGTGTAGGTATACGTTTTTGGGTTCACTGGAAAGCCTTGTACCCGAAAGTGGATACTGCATTCGCGTTGTTTGAAAAATGGGGCATTGAAGGTATGATGGTGGATTTTATGGACAGGGATGACCAGGAAATGGTGAAGATACAGGAAGAAATACTGCAAAAGGCCGCTCAGCATCATCTGGAAATCCAGTTTCATGGCGCTTTTAAACCTACTGGTCTCAGCCGCACTTATCCTAATGAATCTACCCGGGAAGGAACGCTTAATTATGAAAATAATAAATGGGGTAACCTGATTACGCCTGACGATGATATTGAAATACCTTTTACCCGTTTGCTTGCCGGACCTACAGATTACCATCTTGGCGGATTCAGGACAATGCCACCCTCAAAATTTCAGTTAACATATACCAGACCGCATATGCTGTCAACCCGCTGTCATATGTTAGCGATGTATGTAATTTTGGAAAATCATCTATCTATGGTATGTGACTATCCTGAAGCCTATGAGGGCCAGGATGGTTTTGATTTTATCCGTGAAATTCCGACTGTATGGGACCAGACAGTTGTTCCAGGTGCAGAGACAGGCCAGTGGATATCAGTAGCCAGAAGAAAAGGAACAGACTGGTATGTTGGTACCATTACAAACGGCTTAGCAAGAACTGTAACAATTCCGTTAGATTTTCTGCCGCCCGGCAATTATCATGCAGAAATATATAAGGATGCGCCAGATGCTGTAAACAACCCTGATAAGTTAATTAAAGAAACAAAGGATGTTCATTCATCCGATAAAGTACTATTAAACCTTCCTGCCGGTGGGGGAGAAGTAATTAGGTTGAGAGTTAAACAATGAGGCAACTCACTTATTATTTTAGCCACCTCCTCAAAAACGTTTACCGCTTTTTTAACACACTTATGTTGTAGCTTTATTTAAAATGTATCCTAATTACAGCATAGACATCCTGTGCACTTTATCGCTGATATCAAATCTTTTCAGCTACTAAATACAATTGTGCATCACCTAATTTGAATTTCGTTTTATCTGTTGAATTATACAATGCGACTGTTTTAAAATTAAATTTATTCAGCAGCCTGATTATTTCTGCAATGGTGTATACATAGTGTTTAAAGCAATGAATTTCCTGCTTATCATTTTTTGTATATGTTAACGTTGTAAGCAAGCAACTGTTCCATTCGTCATAATCGTTACTGATTTCCATAGTTAAATCCTGAAGCTCATACTTATCTACTTTTATAAACTTCGAGAGGAAACTTTCTGCAAGTACACCGGTATTAATTACCCAACGTCCACCCTTTTTTAAACAGGAAGAGACTTTATGTACAAAGGTTTCCATGCCCGTATGATCAAAATAGCCAAAGCTGTTACCAAGACAAAAGGCACCATCAAAAGAACCATTTAATTCAAGTGATAAAATGTTTCCTTCTATAACTTCGATTGATAAATTGTCATTTTCAACTTTCCTTTTAAGACCATTTAGAAATTCTGTTGAAATATCAACTGCTGTTAATTGATACCCTTGTTTAGCAAGTGCAATAGAATGCCTGCCTGCTCCGCATGGCAGGTCAAGAATTTTTGCACCGGATTGTATGTTCAGAACATCTTTTGTAAATAAAACTTCTGCATCTGTCCACTCCTGCTTTACTGCTTTCTCCCACATTTCGCAGTTGATGCCGGAAAAAAAACTTTCGTACCAGTTATCGGGAATATTCTTATTCATTGAAATATTTTTTAAATCAAATGGTCGCCTGCTACTAATTATTTTTGAATTATGGATTACTTATAGCTATGAATATGTTCACTGATTAACATAACTTTTCTGATAAGTTTTCAAAAGTTTGTATCCTTCTATTGTTTTCTAATCTTTCTTTAAACTGCCCTTTTGAGTATTCATCAATAACCCTGATCCAAAATATTTGAGCTGGTTTATTGCTTTCTTTTTGATAGACTTCCCATTGTCCCTTATGTAAATTAAAAATTTGCGATGCTATAGATTTACCAATTCCTTCCCGCCTGTACTTCTTCATGATAAAAAATTCTGCTATTGAAAAATAATTACGTTCTTCTGATTCGGTAAATCTTACCAGTGCAAATCCAACATATTTTTGATCTTTTAGTATAATGTATGGAAACCTGTTATTTTCTTCTGTCCAATAATCTTCCAAATGCGGATAGGCTGCAAATGAGCCATAGTCTTCAACATCGGTTTTAAGGTATTCTGAAAAATCATACATATAGAATTGCATTAGATTTTTTATTACCTCTTTATATTTTATAGTGGCTTTGATGAGTTTGGAATTCATGTGTCGTCCCATTCTTGAATTGTAATAAAGCTTTTCATCGATACTAAGATGTTTAAACCGCTACCACTGTCATTTCGTCCTTTCATTTAGTTTATTCAATAAAGAGGGCAAACAAGCTGCAAATACTTTCCCATCAAAGTGGTCACCATCGAATTCTAAATATTGATGCTTTATTTTTTGTTTATTAAGTTCTTCTATTAATATTTTATGTTGCGGAACTATAAAGTCGAACTCGTCTTGTTTTCCAACAGCCATATAAACGAAGATATTTTTAGTGGGAGGTATGGATTTTAACAACGAAAATATATTGGAACTTTTAGAGGTATTTGACTTTGCATCGCCGAACGAAAGTTTAACACTGTTCATAATAAAATTTAATGGAGAACCTGCCGTTAAAGGAATATCGTAGAAAGGCGCATTTATGGGGCCGCTTATATCAGCAATAAAATTAAAACGTTCGGGATGTTTAAGTCCTAATTCTAATGCTCCGAAACCACCCATTGAAAAACCTCCTATCGCCTGACGGGTTGAGCTAGTCTTATATTTCTTATCAATATAATCAAATAATTCAAGTACCATAAAATCCTCATATCTATTAGCAGGATTAGTAAACGAATTTACATACCAGTTTGTATCAGCACTGGGTGTCACAACAATTAGTTGTTTGTTTTTTAACTCAGATAATAAATTTGTTTTCAAAAATGATTCATTATTTCCCGACCACCAATGCAATAAATAAAATACAGGATAATGTTTGGCAGAATCATAGTCTGGCGGCAATATAATAGTGGTAGGTACAGTTCTTTTAAGTATCGGTGAATAAATTGAATCAATTTGAACAGACTGGCTAAAGGAAATATTAATTGTTATATAATAGGCTAAGGATAATAAAATTATTCTTTTCATGATTATGATTTTAAGTTTGTTCTTTAATTGGTTGATGTTTTTACTTTTCTAAATTATAACTAACGGCCGATAGCAAAATGAGTCACTTTAAAGTTAACTACATACTACTGCTGTTTCCGAAACTTATTTGTCTCCGATGCAAATCCACGCAAAAATGTACTGAATAAAACTGCCCGGTGTTCGGTTACTTTTCCTTCATCATTAAATTTAAAAATGTCAACGTCTTTAAATTTAAAGCTTTTGCCTGCTGTTTTCATGCCCATAAAATCGTTTTTAAAGGAACCGCTCCAGTCTGCATAAATAAAAACATAGTCACTGTCTGCCACTGAAATCTCATTGGATGATTTATATTCATTCACAGCAAAGCGCCACATATTTATAAACATTTTTACGGTGTCAATACCTCTTGCCGGCGGCGTGCTGCCATCGCCGTAATCAACGGTGTTTGCAGCGAGATGCGAGACGATTTCATCAACGTTTCCACTGCTCCATGCATGGATACATTGCAGGGCAATCTGCTTGTTTCTTTCTTCCCTATTTTCCTGTGTATTTTCTTTAACGGCTGAAGTGTTTTGATCATCTCCAGGTTGCTTAGTTGCTTTATTGTTGTTACAACCTGTAAAAAGAATCACGGTACATATTATTGTAAAAAATATAGTTTTCATGTTTTTAATTTATTGCTGATTTAATAACAAAGCGTACAAGAGTGCGACGCAACGATGCTGCTATAAAATACTAAAGCCGGTATTTTAAAAATTTTTTCTACTTACAAATGCCTTCGATAATACTAAAAGGTGACATTGTTGGAACTATCCTTGTTAATTCAAAACCTGCCTTATCAAATAGTAATTTGTATTCGGCTTCTGTCCGTTCACAACCTGTTAAATACAACAGCATCTGCAGGTCAAGGAATTTTCCAATGGAAGGTTCATTACCTTCCGGTATTAATATTTCAACCATCAGCACTTTACCTCCGGCTGGCATTGCGTTGCGGCAATTTTTAAGAATAGTAATACACTGTTTATCATTCCAGTCGTGGATGATGTGCTTCATAATGCAGGCATCACCACCGGCAGCTACAGATTTAAAAAAATCTCCGCCCATCCGTTCACACCTGTCTGCCACGCCGTACGAATCAATCAACTCCTTAGCCTGTTCTGCAATAGCAGGCATATCGAAAAGTATCCCTTTCATCTGCGGATATTTTTTTAAGATGGAAGCAAGCAAAAGTCCGTGCCCGCCGCCTATATCAACAAGGGTGGAAATATTAGAAAAATCATAAGCATCTATAACGGCTGCACTCGAGAAGGCGCTGTTACTCGTCATAGCATCGTTAAATACTTTCCCGGCTTTGTCATGCGACCAGAAATAATCAAAGGAAGACATTCCATGAACTTTATCGAATGCGGGCTTTCCTGTTTGAACACTATAAGGTAAATGTGCCCAGGTTTCAAATTGCCAGTCTGTAGTTATCATAGTTGCAAATGCCCTTAAGCTGCCTGGAGCATCACTAAGCAATGGTTCGGCTAATGGTGTAAGGCTGAAACGGTTTTCACTATCTTCGGTAAACACGCCAACACTTGCACATGCACGCATTACCCGGTATAATGAGCGTGGATGCATCTTTGTTTGCTGCGATAGTTCATCAGCAGTTTTGGGCGCATCTTTTAATAAGTCGGCAATGCCCATTTCAGCAGTGAAACCAATTGCTCTTGAAGCTGCAAATCCAAAAAGCATTTGCATTAATTGAACAGGCGGAGGAAGTTGTTGTATCATAAATTTTGATTTAAAATTAATGGTTTGTTATGTATTGGTTGGTATCATGACAACTTAAATTAGAATATATCCTGTATGATGATTAAACAACCCAAATTTAATTTATCGGGCTTTTCATTCTAATGCACCCTTCCTTTTTCGTCTTCTGCGCCGGTGGAATAATTTCTTGTTGCTCTTAGTTTTTCCTTCCCAAAACTTCTTTGATATGTAACCCTGAATGCCGGACGGGCATAATAAATTTTTATCCCGCCTATTAAGTTCTGCTCAGGTAAATTGACATAGGCAGAAAAAAAAGTAGTGTTTAAAACATTCGTCGCATTGAAGACTAAATTGCCGCCATTACCAGCTAATTTCTTCTTTATCCCTGCATCAAGCGAGCCTGTTGGCTTCGACCGGCCCAGTCCAAATAACATAGGAGACTGATAATAGCCGGATATCTCTAAGGAGAAATCTTTTGGAAGTGTAAAACGCTGATTGCCGTTAATAATAAAATTTGTTTGTGTAATACTTACCCTTGCACTTTTATACAATGCATTTGTCTGTTGCCACCGCGCGGTAATATTATATAGCATTTCCCACCATTTGGTAACAGAAAATGGAAGCGAAAGAACAAGCGATGCCGTTTTTTGGTTAATTAAATTTTTAGGCATTACAATCAGCTTGTTGGTAACAGAATCTGATTCCCCCTGAAAACCTGAAATTGCATTATCATCAAATGAATAAGAAAGAGAGAGCAGGTATTTTTTAAAAGTGTACCCTGCTTTAAAATTATCGGAAACAGATGGCTGCAGTGTTGGGTTGCCTGTTATGAGCGTGTTGGCATTTGCATAATAGGTGAACGGTGCAAGGTCATTAAATGTGGGTCGTGTAATGCGTCTGCTGTACGAAAGATCTATGCTACTGGTTTCGTTTAGTTTATGCGTTAGAAAAACACTTGGAAAGAAATTTCCGTAATGCCTGTTTACAATATTTTTTATATCTCCAGTGCCCAGGTTGGAGTTGGTATGCTCGTAACGCACTCCTGCTTTAGCTTCTGTGCTTTTGTTGATGGTTATGTTAAACGATGTGTATGCAGCGGTATAATCTTCTTTCAACTTATAGGTAGCGGATAAAGAATTATCTTTTATCCATTTATCTTGCAATAACCTTTCAAAGCTAAGGGCATTATTAAAAGAAGTAATTGTTTGTTTTATACCTGCTTCCATGCTTACACTGCCAGTGAGCTTTTTTGAATAATCGAAAGCGGCTACCCAGAACCTGCTAGGAGTTTGTTTACCGCTTCTGAAAAACTGGTCGTAAATAAATTTGTTTTCTTTATTATAATATTCGCTGTAATAATTTACCGGCTGATTATTGTAGTAGAAGATGTAATCAAGATTGAAAAGCAGCTTATCATCTTTATTAAAAGTATGCTGCAGGTTTATGTTGGATGCGTAATTATACCAATGGTTTATTTCACTGTTGTGATGTTTAATGAGTGTGTCTGCAGAGCCGTTTAATACAATAGTGCTGGAATTGTGCTCAGACTGCGAGTAGTTGTTATTATAGCCTGAAAGCAGTAGGCCGGCAACCGTATGTTTTGTTAACTCAACATCAATTCCTATTCTACCGTTAATGTTTGGCACTGTATCAACCCTGTTTCCTTCAAAAATTGTTTTGTTAATGTTGCCATTATTAGAAGTGGTATTGTAACCATAAATTGTATGTGGCGTTTTAAGGCGTGAATAAGCAACATCTCCATAAATATTTACTTTCCCTTTCCTGTGATTGATGTTCATGTTGGCTCCTGTTATCCAGCCTTTGGCATAACCCATAGTTACAGATGCAGAACCATTGGTTCCAAGGTTATTATTTTCTTTCAGAACGATATTTATATAGCCTGCATTACCTTCGGCATCAAGGCTGGCTGGCGGCGTAGTTATCAGTTCTATTTTTTCAATGTTACCTGATGGCATGGCAGCCAGTAGTTGCATTAGCGCTGAAACTGATATGTGGCTTATCCTTCCGTTCATCATCAGCACCACACCGTTTTTCCCGTTCATTGAAATGATATTGTTCTGATGATCTACTATAACGCCGGGTGAACGTTCCAGCACTTCCAGCGCTGTATTGCCTGCTGATGTAATACTGTTTTCAACATTGATGACTAAGCGGTCAATCTTTTGTTCAAGTAAAGGCTTTTTAGCAGTAACAGTTACTTCTTTCAGTGAAGACGGTTCCTCAGTCATTATAATATCCATAACAGCTATATCGCTGTTTGTTTTATTACTGGTAAGCACCGCGCTATAAGCCGGCTTATAACCTACATGATTGGTTGCAATTACATAATTTCCATATGCTACATTAGGGAAAGAATAAGTTCCCTTTTTATCGCTGACTAATGCTTTAACCAATATGGAATCTTTTGCCTGTAACAACAAAACACTCGCGCTTACTGCCGGTGCATGATTTGAAAACAGTATACTACCATGAATGGTTGACTGAGCTTCACAAGAATTGTGTATAAAAAATGCAGCAAAAAAAAGTACCAGGGTTGCCTTTAAGTTCAAATGTATAATAGCTGGTTGCATTGTGATTAATTTGTTTGATTATTTGAAAATGAACTGATGATTTATTTCAGAAGCATAAAACTAAACCGATGATATGCTTATGTCAAGCAGTTTGTTGCGAACCAACCATTCTATTGAGGGAGTGATAGTTTTTATTTAGGGAATGAAGAATCAATGAATCCAGGACTGATTAAAACAGGATGGTTCCCTCATTAAATCCGTTATTTATCAGCTAATATAAGCAGCTTACACAAATCAGCATTTGTAACTGATTAATTTTTATAATTTTAAGATGTAGTTATAATAGAATATGAAAAAAGAGCTATCAGCATATTGGTGGTGCCAAATCATTGGTTGGGGTTTATTTATATTATTCGGAACTTATTTTTATTTTTCTGGTTCGGGGATTGCACACTTTCCTGATTATTCTTCCATAATCATTACAGCGTTATTAGGTTTACTTTCTTCTCATTTAATGCGCCTTTTTATTATTAAAGCCAACATATTAAATCAACGAATTTGGAAACAGATTATTTCTATGTTTTTAACTACTGTTCTGTTTTCTTTTATTTATTTAATTTTTCAATGGGGAGAATTTTTGCTTGTACGAATACAAGTCAAACCTGAAGATATTTCCTGGAAGGCAATGTTCGTTGGTATAAGCATGAACTTTCAATTCTTTATTGTTTGGAACTTCATTTATTTTACATATCACTATATAAAAAAAAGCCAACAGGAACAAGTAGAACGGGTACGTCTCGAAGCTGAATTAAAGATTCAACAATTAGAAAGCGATAAAGCACAAATTGAATATCAACGTAATCTTGGAAATTATTATTTGATGGCACTTCGATACCAGATGAACCCGCATTTTATCTTCAATTGCCTTAATTCTATTAAGCTTTATATCATACAAAATGATACGGCATCAGCATCAGAATATCTTACCAAATTTTCAAAGCTGATAAGACTGGTAATGGAAAATTCAGCTAAAGGGAAAATTTTGTTAGCATCAGAATTAGATATGCTTCGTTTATATATTGATATGGAAGCTATGCGCTTTAAAGAAAAGCTTCAGTATAATATTCATCTTGAAAAAGATGTAGAACCTGACTATATTGAATTGCCACCGTTGCTTTTGCAACCATATGTTGAGAATGCAATATGGCATGGATTGATGCCTAAAGAAGAAGGTGGAAGAATAGATATTGAAGTTGCCATGAATAACGATAAATCACTGCTTCAGATTATTATTACTGATAATGGAATCGGCAGGGCAAAATCAGCAGATTTAGGAAATGGAAAACAAACTAAACATGAATCATATGGCATGAAAGTTACATCAGACAGAATAGCGCTCATTAACCAGGTTTATAAATCGGGTGCCGAAGTAAAAATAAATGATTTGAGTGATGCCAATGGAAATGCTTCAGGCACAAAAGTGATGCTTCAAATACCAGTATAATGCAACTAAGAACAATCATTATTGACGACGAGCCGGACAGCGTAAAGCTGCTGCAACTACAGCTTGCACAAAACTGCCCGCAGGTTGAAGTAATTGCTGTTTATAACAGTTCAGTTAAAGCGTCAAATGAAATAGAAAGCCTTCAGCTTGATTTATTATTCCTTGATATAGAAATGCCTGTAATGAATGGTTTTGAATTGCTTGAAAAAATATGGCATCTTAATTTCAGTGTGATTTTTATTACAGCTTACAATCAATATGCGTTAAAAGCATTCCGCTTTAATGCACTTGATTATCTTGTAAAACCGATTGATACAACTGACCTGATTGAAGCTGTTACAAAAGCCGAAAAGAAAATAAAGCCAACTTCAACTCAGCTAAGTTTATTGCAAAGACAAATGCGGGGCGAGATAGCTACTAAAATTGCCATTCCCGGGCAGAATGGTATATCATTTATTGAGCTGAATGAAATTGTATTTGTTGAGGCAAGTAATAATTATTCAAAAGTAATTTTGTCAGACAAAAGAATATTCCTCATTTCTAAAACGCTTAAAGATGTACAGGATGTTTTGGAGGAAAGTCATTTTTTGCGTGTGCACCGCCAATACATCATCAACCTGAACCATGTAAAACAATTTAACCGTAATGAAAGTATTTTAATAATGGATAATGGAAGTCATTTGCCTATATCCCGCAATCAAAAAGAAAGACTGATTGAAAAATATAGATGGCTGTAATTAATCGTTTTTTATCGTACTATGTACAAATATCAGAGCTGTAAATATTCATTCGATATACAAGTGATGCCATCATAATCTGCTAAAAGAGCCAATTGTTATATATCTTTTGCTTTCTGTAATTCTTTGTTTAAGTTTCCTGCTGCTTTTCCAAACACATCATCTAAATAAAAAATGTGATTCACAAACTCTGCTACAGGCATGTGGAATAGTTTATTAAAACTATTTGCTTTAAACTGGATTATGAATGTGTGATAAACTCCGCGAAAAGAACGATGCCGTTAAAAAGCGACAGTAACCCTACAATGCAGCTACTTGCAGGCCAACTTCCGATGAGCGTTATCTTATTGCCTTCTAAGGTAGAAAGAATATAATTATCAACAAATAGCTGCAACAGCGGATTCGGTGTTATGAAATAATTAGAAATCATCCTTTTTCAAAAAATAAATTTTTCTTTTAACGGAGTACCAATAAGCACATTTGATCAAAACTTACGCACTTTTTGGAATCGCATCTATAGAGCTTTAGTTTCTAAAGTTCAAGATAAGATTTTCCTTTTTAATCTGTAAATTGTTGGGAATTCATCAAAGACAAGCCAGAGTCCCAAATTTGAAGGTTTGGGTAATGAGCTTCGGAGAATTCGTGAAGTGGCCTGTATTGAGGAATCCTAGTTTTTTCTACGATCTTACATTGATAATTTTTTTGTTTTATAAAAACCAACATGCATATGAAAATTTACAAACTGCAAATTGACCTATTTTTCAACTTCTTGCTGAAAGAAACAACCTTCTTAAGCAAAATTGCAGGGTTGCTTATTCTCTTCAATTGTGCTGCATCTACCATTCTTTTTGCGCGAAAAGATTATAATCATGGTTTTAAAGAACTGCGAAAGCTTGCAATTCCTGTAACCGGGCAAGTAGTAGACGAGAACAATAATCCTCTTACCGGAGTTACTGTACAAGTAAAAAATTCAAATGTAACTGTCACAACAAATGGAACCGGTAATTTTTCCATTGAGGTTCCGAACAGAAGTGCTGTTCTGGTTTTTACTTATGTAGGATATGAAAAGCAGGAAGTGACAGCAAGTGGTAATAATGTTATTCACCTAAAGGCTTCCAATAACAGTTTAGGAGAAATTGTAGTAGTAGGATATGGAACTCAAAAAAGGATTTCTCTAACCGGAGCTGTTGACAGAGTAGGGAGTGCAGCAATAGAAGGGCGCCCTGTTGCAAATATAGCCCAGGCTTTACAAGGAGCATCTCCCAATCTTATCATTCAGCAAAGAACCTTTCAGCCGGTATCAGGGGCATTAAATATAAATATCAGGGGATTGGGAACTACTAATAATAATGACCCGTTAATTGTTATTGACGGAATTATTGGTGGCGATCTCAATCTTCTTAATCCCATTGATATTGACAATATATCTGTTTTAAAAGATGCCGGGGCAGCAGCTATCTATGGTTCGCGTTCAGCCAACGGAGTTATACTGGTAACTACTAAAAAAGGAAGAAAGAACGCGAAACCCACCGTTAGCTATAATGGCATGTATGGTATACAAACTCCCCGGTATACCTTTCATCAGGTACATGCCTGGGAAAATGCTACTTTTAAAAATATATCATTGGTTAATTCTGGAAGAGCGCCTCTATTTACTGATGCGCAAATTGAGCAGTTTAAACAACAGGGAGATGGTAATTACCGATTGGAAAGTATTATGCAGAATGCTCCCCAACAAACACATAATGTAAGTGTGAGTGGCGGATCGGCCACCAACACCTATCTGCTTTCTGCCGGTTATTTTGATCAGGGTAACATGCTGGTCGGTCCTGGTTTTGGGGCCAAAAGATTCAACCTTCGTTTAAACCAGTCTACCACTATTAACAAGTTTACGCTTACAACTATATTAAGCTATGTAAAGGGAATGTATAAAGAACCACCTGTTGGTACCGAAGGTTTAATAATTAATGTTACCCGCGCTCCTTTGTATTATAATTTCCAGGATGCCCAGGACAATTACTTAGGAAATCCTGTGGTGGGCAATGATAATTCCAAAGCTATTTTAGAAAAGGGAGGCTATAGAAATAGTAACAATGATGAAATAACCGGAAACTTTTCAGGCGAATATGCAGTTACACCGGCTTTTAAAATAAGAGGTGTATTTGGTGGTACGGTGAGAGCGAATACACAATTTCAAAGGCAGGTTAATTTAGTCTATACCGGAGGCAGCTTTGCTAATGGCCGGCAGGTTTATGACAATAATTCCAAATCCCTTTTTACAAATACCCAGCTCGTTGCTGAATACAACAAAACGTTTAATAAGCATGAACTAACCGTTTTAGTTGGTGGTTCAAACGAGTCTTTTAAATCAGAAGGAAATGGGGTTCAGAAACAAGGAACTGATTCTACTTTAGGTATTCCTACTACAGGAACTATAATAGATGCGGGTACTACAAACGCTTCATACAACTCAATCACAAATACCAGTGAAAGTAGTTTAAATTCGGTTTTTGGCAGAGTGCTATATTCATTCAATAATAAATATTATGTTGAGGGTAATTTCAGGTATGATGGCTCTTCCAACTTTCCTAAAGATAAGCGTTGGGGATTTTTCCCTTCTGTAGGTGTGTCATGGCGTGCTACTGAAGAAAATTTTTTGAGCGGATTCAAAGATAAAATAGGCGATTTAAAACTCAGGGTAACATATGGCCTGTTAGGAAACCAAAGTGTTAATCCATATCAATATTATAGTACATACAGTACCAATAACAATGTGTATGGCTTTAATAATTCTGTAGTAAGCGGAGCCACACGTAATTTAGCGAATGCAGACCTTACCTGGGAAAAGGCGGCAACTTTTAACGCTGGTGTTGATGTGTCGCTGTTTCAACGCCGGTTAAATTTCACATTTGAGTATTTTAATAAAACTACCAGTGATATCCTTCAGAACAGAGAAGACGTAACAGCGTTATTCGGATCAGGGTTACCTACCTATAATATTTCAAAAGTAAAAAACACAGGCTGGGAAGCTAAAGCAAGTTATGACCTGAAAGGAAGATTATTTACGCATAGTTTTTCGGCGAATATTGCCGATAATCAGAACAAACTACTGAGCTTAAGCGGTAACGTACAGGAATATGAATTTAAAAGAGAGGAATTTTGGTTTGTACGCAGGGTTGGTCTTCCGATATCTGTCTACCGGGGATATAAAACAAATGGATTGTACCAATCATCGGATGAGTTAACTAAGTATCCAAAATTTGGTAATACAAAGCCAGGCCTGGGAGATCTTAAATTTGTTGATCAAAATGGTGATGGTGTAATTGATCCCAGGGATAGGGTTATTTTAGGTAATCCTTTCCCAAGATTAACGTTTGGATTTACGTATAACGTTACTTTTAAAGGCTTTGATGCCTCCTTGCTTGTACAGGGAGTTGGTAAAAGAGATGCATTAATAAGAGGAGAGTTGGTAGAAGCATACCACTACGGTTATAGCGGTACTATGTATGAGCATCAGAAAGATTTCTGGACACCTACCAATACTAATGCCAAATTGCCCCGTATTGCTGAAAATGGAAGCCCCGCAAATGATATTAACTACAAGATAGGATCCGATATCTATTTGTTTAATGCTGCTTATGCAAGGCTTAAAAATCTCCAGATAGGATACTCTCTGCCTGCAGCGTTAATCTCCAGGTTGCATATGCAAAGAGCAAGGCTATACGTAACAGGCCAGAACCTGCTTACAATATCGAAGCTTAAGATTATTGACCCGGAGCAGAGCGAATTCGATAATAGGGTAAATATTAACTCAGGTGCTAATAGCGCCAGATCATATCCAACACCTATTTTCTATGGCGCTGGTTTAGACATTACTTTTTAATAATTAAAAATTGCTTATTATATGCTTTTAAAGCTTTTAAATAAAACAACTATTATCATCCTGCTTACAGTGGCTATTGTCAGCTGCAAAAAGCTTGATTTAGCACCAAGAGACAGGTTCACGGAAGACAATTTCTGGCAGGTGAATGGCAACGTAAACAATGCGTTGAATACTGTTTACAACCGCATATTCACCAGTCAGCGATACTTTTACAATGAAGCGTTGAGTGATAATGCGTTTGCGCAATTGGAGGCCAACATTGGCACTCCAACTGCTATTGCCAGTGGAAGCAATGCTTCTTTTTCGCCAGATTTATTAAGAGTGCTGCAGGATTGGACCTTTTATTACCAAGGGATATATGCGGCAAACGTATTCCTGGAAAATGCAGATAAGAACACTACATTGGGTACTGCTCTTTCAGGCAGGATGAAAGCAGAGGCCAGGTTTATAAGAGCTTACCATTATTTTAGCTTAATAAATTGGTTTGGTGATGTTCCACTACTGACGAAAGTAATAAGCCCGGATGAGGCATCCCTTGTATCACGAACTCCCAAAGCTGATGTTTTAAAATTTGTTCTTGATGAATTGGATGCGGCCGCCCAGGCTTTACCCAAAAAAGAAGATTATGCAATAGCTGACAGAGGCCGCATTACAAAGGGGACTGTAAAAGCGTTTAAAGCAAGAGTATTATTGTACCAGGGAAATAAAATGGCGGAAGTGGCAGCTATATGCGAGGATCTGATAAATAATAAAGCTGTAAACGGTAATTATGACTTACATCCCAGTTATGCTGCGCTTTTCTCAGATCCTACTAAAGAATACAATGCTGAAGTAATGCTCGATTTACAGTATATACCAAGCGTACGTACCTATGACGAGCCAAGCCGGCTTATCCCAATTTCTGCCGGCGGGGCAGGTGAAAACTATCTTGCACCAACGCAGGAGCTGGTAGATAGTTACATAATGTTGAATGGTAAAGCGATCAACGAAGCAGGATCGGGTTATGATGAAAATAATCCTTATGTAAACAGGGATCCGCGTTTAACCGCTACCATTGTATATGATAAATATGTATGGACAAATGCGAATGGCAGTACCCAGGTAATTTATATTAAACCAGGAAGTGACCCCAACTCCTCAAAATCCAATGAGTATGGTTCAGGTCTGCATACCCCCACAGGATATTATTGGAGAAAGTATTACGATCCTACAGCCGTCAATAACCAGTATAATTTAAACCTCATTTTAATCAGGTGGGCCGCAATTTTATTAATGTATGCCGAAGCAAAAAATGCTTTGGGACAAATGGATGCGACTGTTTGGGATAAAACAATAAAACCTATACGTGCAAGAGCAGGCTTCACCGATACAGGAGCTTTGGATTATCCGGGCGTTTCAAATATGACTAACTTAATAAGAAACGAAAGACGAGTTGAATTTGCACTGGAAGGATTGCGGATAGATGATATAAGGCGATGGAAAATAGCCGAAACTGTACTGAATGGCTGGGTACATGGTGCAAAGTGGGGTCCTGCCGGTACTGATAACGGGTACTTAAGGGTAACTCAAAGAGCGTTTAATCCCGCAAAACATTATCTGTGGCCTATTCCATCATCAGAACTACAAAGAGATCCGACGCTAACTCAAAATCCTGGTTGGTAAAAAAAAGTAATGTATACTGTGAAAGAGACAAAATAGTGTGCGTAGAGGAATTTAATTACGCACCGAAAACTTATAAACCGTTTGAGACCTATATGTTTCTCCCGGCCTTAAAATAGTAGTTGGAAATTTAGGCTGATTAGGAGAATCCGGGAAATGCTGCGTTTCCAGGCAAAATGCGCCGTTTTTTGTAAATGGCTTCCCACCTCTGCCTATTACCCTTTCACTAAGGTGGTTACCTGTATAAAACACCACACCCGGCTCTGTTGTGTAGACCTGCATCACCCTGCCGCTTAAAGGCTCGTAAGCATTGGCCGCTAATACTAACTTGCCCGTTTGTTTACGTAAAATAAACGTATGGTCATAGCCGCTACCTAATGTTAATTGTTCATTACTTTCTGCAATACGTTTGCCGATCTTTTGAGGCCTGGTAAAGTCGAATGGCGATCCATTTACATCCAGGAAATTACCGCTGGGAATGAGTCCGTTGGTTGCCTCCAGGTACTGGTCAGCAAAAATGCTTAATTCAGTATTTAATATTTTATCATCCTTGCCTCCGGAAAGATTAAAATAGGAATGATTAGTAACATTAACAGGCGTTGCTTTATCGGTAGTGCCTTCGTAATTAATTTTAAGCTCATTATTGTTAGTGAGGGTGTAGGTTATGGTCATGCTTAAATTTCCTGGAAAACCTTCCTCGCCGTCGATACTTAAATAAGTCAGTTTTAAAGCCACTTCTTTGCTCCCGGGCACTTCTTCTATGTTCCATATCTTTTTGTGAAAGCCCAGCACTCCACCATGTATATTGGAGGTTAGGATGTACTCCTTGCCGTCAAGCGTGAATTTTTTATTTGCAATACGATTGGCAACCCGACCGATGGAAGCTCCCATAACGGAATTATCCCGGCCCGTGTAGGATTTGAGCGAATCGAAACCAAGCACGACGCTTGCCATTACTTTATTTTTATCAGGTGTAATAATATCGGTGATAGTACCGCCATAGTTAATCACTTTAACCAGCATGCCTGTACTATTTTTGAGTGTGTACTGGTAAATCTTCTTCCCTTCTGTTTCACCGAAGAGCGCTTTACTAATGGCAGGCTTTTCTGCTTTACTCACGGACTCGTCCATACGATGAAGAGGTGCCGGTTTTGACATTGCAAAAGCGCTAACCGTAATCAATAGAAGACAGAAATGTTTGAGGGAAAAAAGTAATTGTTTCATTCGCATATAATTTTATACTTCTCTGTTATAGAAGGTTCCGGTCAGCAAATTCAACTTAGCGCACAAGCAGTAAATTGTATATTATCTTTAATGAATCACATTAATTTGCTCTTAGTCTTTATCTGCTCCCGATACATGGAACTCCATTAAAGTACGAAGGCATTTTCACTGCACTTCAGAAACTAAGCAACCTATGCCTGGAAAAACCTAATGATTTTTCAGCCAGCACAACTGGTGTAAATAGCAATACAATAATACTTCTCTTACTAAAACTATTCTGTTAATTTTTCGTGGTAACAGCGTAAACACAAAAAAACCAGCAGTTCTTTTATTGTTATGGATAACGGAGATGAATTAAGTGTAGCCAAATCCAAATAAAACAGTTGTTGCTTAGGCTAGGTATAAAATGAATACGTAACCATTTAGTTTCTTCCTGAAAAGCTGAATACTTCTCCTTAAAGAGTTTGAGGATGTGGATAGCTGTATTAAAGCCTCACAACGGCTTAAAAAATGCGCAAAGTGAGGCAGGAATAAACATACAGCAAATCTACAGTATTCTATTATTGAACGCTCACCTTCCTTAAAAGGCGTTAGGCAAGTTACTACTTACAATTATTGCAGAACTTATCGGATGGTTAGGAAACTATTCCGGAATGAGATCCAGTCACAGTCGTATAAATTCATAGTATTATGTTCTAAGCATATTATTTTGTCATAAAGTAATTGCTATATAATTTAATATCTATAATCTAAAAAAGTTTTGATGCCAGGTGCCTAAAATCTATCTTTATATAGCAGTAATTATGCAAGTTGATAAAAAAGTATTTTATACCGTATTCTCTAGTTTATCAACTTCATTAATATTATATTTTATCTACATCTGGCAATAAAATTGTAACTTCTATCATGAACAAATCAACGATTTTTGCCTTAGTTGTCCTTATCCTGACCGGCAACACTTTTGTCCAGGCGCAAAACTTCCTCTATGCCAAAGGGCTCAGAAACCCGTTGCCCCAGGGAGGCGATGTAGTAGGCCTTTCCATTAAAGCAGACCGGTTAGGCAATACCTATGTTGCCGGTTACTTTTCCGGAACTGCAGATTTCGATCCTGGTGCGGGTGAAGCCATCATGGTTGCTAAAATCCGTCAACTGTTTCTGGCACGGTACGATTCATCCGGGAAATATATGTTTGCAAGGGCAATCGGTGGCACAGAAAACCTATCTGATGCATACATTGACATTGACCGTTTGAACAATGTGTACATGACAGGGACTTTCACCGGTACAGTGGATTTCGATCCCGGTCCAGGCACAGCCAGTTTCACCAGCGCCGGCAGTAGGGACGCCTTCATTGCCCGGTATGATTCAACAGGGAATTATGTAGGTGCAAAAACGCTGGGAAGTACAAGTTCAGATCAAGCGAACAGTATAGCCATTGACAGTTCAGGGAATATATATATATGTGGGAGTTTTCAGATAACCGTTGGCTCCGCCTCTCCGAATGTGAGCGCTGTTATAGCTAAGTATGATAGTTCCTTTCATTACATTCTTTCAATATTATCGGATTCTTTGAATATACGCCGTGCATCGGACATTGCTGTAGACAGCCAGTCAAACATATATGTTACGGGTGAAACTCTTGCGGACCTGCTATATCAGCCCTTTATTGCGAAATATGACGCAGCCGGAAAGCGGGTATATATTACTTACAAATTCGGCACGGGAACTGAGCAGTACGGGCAGAGTATAGCTGTAGATAGAACAGGCAATGCATATATAACCGGTATAAGCGGCCAATATTACTCTGATGTGTATCTCGCTAAGTTTGATCTCTTCGGTACAGCTTTATTTACAAAACATATCGTAGGGTCAGGCACTGATGCCCCTGCAAGCCTTGAACTGGATGGCAAAGGCCACCTGTATGTGACCGGCTCTTTTCAGTATTCAATGGATTTTGATCCTGGTCCGGGTACCGCAACATTAACCTCAGCCGGTGGTTATGATATCTTTGTTGCCGGTTACGATACATCTGGCAACTATCTGTTTGCCTATGCCCAAGGCGGCAAGAGCTATGACGTAAGTAGAAGCATTGCCATAAACGGCACTGGCGACTTGTTCGTTGCCGGAATCTTTACCGGCAGGGCAGATTTTAATCCTGGCCCTGATTCTGCAATTTTATTTATTGATGGAGGCTACAATGCGTTTGTTTCCCGTACCAGCAAGGAGGGGCTCTATAAATGGGCCAGCCAGTTAGGTACTTATTCCAGTACTGCATTGTACGAGAGGGGCAGGAGCATCGCTGTAGATGCACAGGGGAATACTTATATAACCGGTAGGTTTGCCGGAACACTTGACTTTGATCCTGGTAGTGGAGTAGCTAACCTTACCAGCGCCGGCTTCAATAATGCTTTCTTTGCCAAATATGATAACCAGGGCAATTACGTGTTTGCAAAGGCCATCGGGGGTTCAGAAGGCACAGACATCACATTGGATGATTCAGGATGTATTTATGTTATCGGTCATTTAACCACCAAAGGCGATTTTGATCCGGGAGAGGATTCCGTATTTCTAATTAGAACCGGCTTGATCGATATGTTCCTTGCCAAATACAGTGCAACGGGCAAATACATCTATGCCAAATCCATAGGTAGCCAACGGAGTGACAGCTACACGTATGGTTATGATATTACTGTTGACAAAGCAGGCAATGCGTTTGTCTGCGGTCAGTTTTCAGGCAACACTGATTTTGATCCCGGTCCAGGCACTGCCATGCTGACCAACGCCGGGCAGTATAATACATTCTTTGCGTGTTATGATGCTCAGGGAAACTACGTGTTTGCGAAGTCTTTTGTTGGTAGGGGCTCAAATGCCGCCTCAGACATTGCGATAGATAGTGTGCACAATATTTATGTTACTGGAAGTTTTGACGCGCTCACTGATTTTGATCCGGGCAACGGTATATCAAATCTGTCAAGTGCCGGTTACACGGATATCTTCTTTGCGAAGTATGATCAGGCAGGTAATTATATTTATGCAAAAAGATTGGGAAGCACGGGTTACGATTATGGCTCAGGTATGGTCGTAGATGGTTCCGGCAATGTATTTCTTACCGGAAGTTTTGAGAATGCAGTAGACTTCGATCCGGACCCTGCTGGTTTGGCCAACGTAATAACTGCTGGCCGTAGTGATATATTTATTGCCAAATATGACCCTGAAGGACGATATGTGTATGCAAAAGCGGTAGGAGGAATAGGAAACGATGGTTCCCCACTCATTGTTTCGGATGGTTCGGGCAACGTTTATGTGACCGGTTATTATCAGGGTACTGTTGATTTTGATCCCGGTTCCGGCACCGTCAACCTTACCAGTCGCGGCGAGTCTGACATCTTTATCGCGAAGTACGATAACAACGGAAATTATCTATTTGCAAGGACAATGGAAAGTACTGCTGTTATTCCAGATGCACGTGGAATTGCTGCAGACGGAGTAGGGAATTTCTATTATACCGGCTCTATTGCCGGAACGGCAAATTTTAACCGGGGAGGTGATTCAACAAATTCCATTATTTCAAACTCCAACAGTAATGACATATTTTTTGCCAAGTATGGCCCTTTGGCAGCGTTGCCCGTTACATTAACAGCTTTTAAAGCGGAAAAGGTGAACAACGGAATGCAGGTAAAAGTTTACTGGACCGCAGCTTCTCAGCTAAACAACGATTATTTTGAAGTGGAGCGCAGTAATGATGGTGTGCATTTTGAGTCCATTGGTCAGGTTCGGGGCTGTGCAGTTTGCATAGATGCTCAGAAGTACGAGTACTACGATAACCATCCGTTAAATGGATTCTCATACTATCGCTTAAAACAAGCTGACCGGGATGGAAAAGCTTTCTACAGCGTTATTGTAACCATTAACAATGCTACCAGAAACAAGATCATCGCAGAGGCTTTCCCAGCCATAAGTACTGGTACGGTCAAAATAGTGATCCATGATAACAAGCAAAAAAAGCAGGTTGTGTTACAGTTGACCGATGGGGGCGGAAGGTTGATAAAACAAGAACATGTATGGTTATCCGAAGGAGATAGCATATTTGATTATAACCTGACCAGCCAGATTTCCGGAATGTATTACCTGAGAATCACAGATTCCAATGGTACTACTTTATCTACGCTGAAGATTATAAAAAGATAAGGTTCATGCCAGCAAACCAGTGCTTGATTATTAGTGACCTGGCAGGTAATGTCAATAAGCAATTTTCAATTTTAATAAATACACGGAGGTTACCTGGGAAAGGCTGTATTGAACATTGAATATTGTTTATTGAATATGGACGCTATTTTCTTGTAGACGCAACCAGTTTATTGCAAGTGCAGTAACAAAAACTGATGTGGCAAGAAAAACACATCAGTCAGGCCCAGCACGCTATTTCTTCGTATCAATGGCATTCCTGTTTCCGATCATTGCTTTGCTTGGTTTTGTTCCTAGCTATCTGGATATGTTTGCCGGACAATTTCACATTCATTGGTTTGCACATGTCCACGGTATTTTAATGACAGGGTGGTTACTGGTATTTCTAAATCAAACCATATTCGCATCAAAAGGCCGCCTAAAAATTCATCGTCAATTTGGCCATTCTCCATTGTCTTTGGCGTGCTCATTAGGATATCCATGAGCATTGTCAGTGTTGGGGTACTTATAGGCTATAATCCTCCGATGGACAATTTTCTGTTTGATGTTCTGTTAGTGCCAAGACCAAAAATGGTAAACCTTATGATCAGACCTACTACGATATTTTTCGGTTTAATGATGAAAAACTCCATGAAGTAACTACCTACTTGGATACAGCAATAGGTAATGAGGCACTAAGTGATAATTAAATTATTTAACAAAAAAAATAAGTGATGTTATAATTGTGCACTTGTAGACTTTATGAATTTAAAAAGATAATCCCAGCGACTACCAGAAGGAGTAATGGCAGTATTGTTAGCAGAAAAGAATATTTTAAAATTGCTACGGATTTTTATAACAATGGATATACTTCTTACAATTATAAACAAGACAATATTCGGATTTTCAATAAAACCATCCTTGTAAGAGCTAAAACAATTTATGCTAAAAGCGTAGATCTAAAAGTGAAAGGATGTACTTTATACAATGACGCCTTAATGGCATTGTGCTCAAGTGCAGATTACACCTATTGATACAGAATATTTAATATGAAAAAACTAAATTAATTTTTTTGATAAAGGAAAAAATATGTAATTTTTTTTCGATTGTTTAGATATTGTCGCAATTACTCTTTTAAATGCCGCTTATACACCCTATCCAAACGAATTTTGGAAAGTAGTTTTATTTATCAGTTTCAAAACAATATTAAGTAATGTAGATGGAAGAAATCAAAATTTGTAAAAAGTAATTGTAGCACTATCAACAACAATATCTTAACTACCGTTTGCAAAAGCAAAATAATCTGTGATGAATGAATGGATCGATATTATTTTATTAATTAACAAAAAATATAAAAAATGAAAACAAAACCAATGAGCAACAGAATGTATTCCCTTCTTGTGCTTTATGATATGCATACAACATACTTTTCAAATGTTATTGATGGCATTTCTGATAAAGACGCACATAACCGCTTAAACACTAAAGCAAATCATATTGCATGGCTCACTGGTAGCCTAGTTCAACAGAGATATGAAATAGCTAAAGAACTTGGTATTGATAGTAAACAAGCGGCAGATGATCTGTTTAAAGATAACAAAGGCATTCAGGATAACATTACTTATCCACCGCTTTTTGAATTTAAAAAAGATTGGGAAAACATCAGCCCTTTATTAAGAAATGCCTTTATTAATGTAAGCGATGAAAAACTTGACGGTTCATTTGAGATGCCTGGTATGACCATGCCTTATTTTGACCTGGTGGCGTTTATTATTTACCGGGAAGCTAATTGCATCGGTCAGATTGCTTTATGGCGGAGATTGTTAGGTTATGAGGCAATGAAGTACATGTAAATAAATTTCTTAAAATAAAATTATACGTCATGGCAACACTACAAAAAATAACCACCAATCTGTGGTTTGACAAACAAGGTGAGGAAGCAGTAAACTTTTATATTTCCATATTTAAAAATGCTTCAATGGAAAAAATAACCCACTATGGCAAAGAAGGGTTTGAAATACATAAAATGCCGCAAGGAACAGTAATGACGATAGCATTTAAGCTGGAAGGCCAGGAATTTTTAGCGCTGAATGGCGGCCCCTTCTTCCAATTTACTGAAGCAATATCGCTTATCATTAATTGCGAAACACAAAAGGAAGTGGATTATTACTGGGAAAAGTTGAAAGAAGGCGGTGATGAAAAAGCACAGCAGTGCGGCTGGCTGAAAGATAAATACGGTTTATCCTGGCAGGTTGTTCCTATTGTGCTGTCAGAAATGCTAAACGATGATGATGCAGAAAAATCTGGAAGGGTAATGAACGCAATGCTTCAAATGAAGAAGCTAGATATCGGAACTTTGGAGGAAGCATATAAAAGGCAACATTAGAATAACATGACAAACATCAACTTCCGCCGGTTTCTGTCCAGGAACAAAGGCTGATATTAAAAACAACCGTATTCTCAAATGAATTCAGGACTGCAATTCGTGTTCCCCACTCAATATAAGCAACAAAGGCAAAACGAAATTCGGGATCGTTCGGTAAATTTATATCGTCTGCTGATTCAATTATAAGTTGCACCCAGCGCTTTCTGTGCTGTACTGTTAAATGCTTTGCAAGATGTTTTTGAATCATTTTGTAGTGGCTGCCTTCTTTTGAACTATATATTACCGGTCCGCCAAAAACCAATTCTGAATATATAGGGAAAGAAGAAAATCTGATGTATAACTATGGCGCTATTATAAAAATCTATTTGCCTGAGTTTAAAAAACCACGTATAGAAAAAATATTAGCAGATAATTATTATGCAAACAAATTTAAGCCTGCACATACTTTGAATAAAATTTAAAATTTAAATTCATGAACAATAGATAAATTGTATTAAGCCTCTTTATTACCAAATTTCTAAGTGGCTTGTATGGTGGCGTTGGTTTCTTCACAATCATGGGTGGCAATCCTGCTATTAAATTGATGGGTGACAAAACCTTTGCAGAATATTGGCAATATGTGGACTACTATATGGATGCCCGCATGCCGGTGTTTGGTTCAATACTTTATTATCATTGCTACTTGTGTCATGTCAACCATTAAATGTTATTTTTTGCTTTCAGCAGTCGGGTGTCAGCTATCAGGAGGAAACATCTTAGACATTGTTTCTCTAAAGGCTGATAGCTGAAGGCTGATAGCAATTATCACGAAATTTTATGTGTGACATGACACTTGATAAGAAATATATTAATTATTTTTCAAGATCCAGCTAAATTTTTAATCTTGAAAGTTTAACAACTAAGCGGTTTTACTGCTGGAATTGTAAAGCAAATAATAATACTTTTACCACCTGAGTATGCCTGAACCTGTAAAATGCATTTTAATGCTCGGCTGTTTTGACACCAAGGCAGAAGATTTTGCTTTTCTGCACAAATGTCTTTTAGATCAGAATGAAAAAGTGATAACGCTCAACGTGGGGGTTATGGGCACTACGGAGAAATTTCCGGTTGATATTGAATCGGACCAGGTAGTATCTCAAGCAGGATACTTGATTGAGGACCTGAGAAGCAAAGCAAATCGTGGCCATGCTGTTGAAATAATGGGTGTAGGAGCAGCAAAAATCGTAGCAAAATTAGTGGCTGAAAAAACGATAAAGGCGGCAATCGGTATGGGTGGCGGGGGTGGAACATATATTGCCCTTACTGCCATGCAGGCAATACCGTTTGGTATCCCTAAACTTTGTTTATCAACGGTGGCAGCTAAAGATTTGTCCAGGCAAACAGGTAACAAAGATATTACTTTGATGCCATCGATCGTTGATATCGCCGGGCTCAACAGCATCAATATGCTTTTAATCAGTCAGGCAGCGGCAGCTATTTGCGCCATGGCGAAAGTAACTGATGTAAGGACAAACATATCTGTTGGAACTATAGCGATCAGCATGTTTGGAAATACATCCGCTTGTGTAGACCAATGCAGTGCATTATTGCGGGAAAGTGGTTTTGAAGTGCTTGCATTTCATGCTACAGGCGTTGGAGGCAGAACCATGGAGGCATTAATCAGGGAAGGTTGTTTTGATGCTGTTCTGGACGTTACCACTACTGAACTGGCAGATGATTTATGCGGGGGTATTTGCAGCGCCGGACCTGATAGGTTAAATGCCGCTGCCGAAATGGGTGTACCACAACTGGTAGTGCCCGGCTGTTTGGATATGGTGAATTTTGCACAAAGAGATACAGTACCTGAACAATATAGACACCGGGAACTATACAATTGGGCTCCGGATGTAACTTTAATGAGAACGAATAAAGAGGAGAACAAAATACTTGCTGAAAGGCTTGTACAAAAGCTTCAGCGCTCAACTGCGGCAGTGGCTATTTTGTTGCCAACACTAGGAATATCACAGATAGACAGGGAAGGAGGGGTGTTTTTTCGTCCGGAGATCGATCAGGTGCTATTCGAATCAATAAAAGAACATGCCAGAGGTTTAGTTCATGTGATCGAAATGGATGCTCATATCAACGATAAAACATTTTCAGAGAAGTTAGTCAGCGTATTGCTCGGCATGTTGGAAAAGAAAAGTAAATAATAGCTTTGAGGTATGAGGTAGCTGACGGCTTAACGCCGTCATCAGGTATGAGGTATGAGGAAGAAATAAAGGGAATGTAATATAAAACAAAACCCTGAAAGGGTGTCATGATTATAGTAAATGATAAGCACAAAACGCGAACTTTGAAGGGGTGACATAGAGGGTCTTAAACGGGGAAAATCATATCACCCCTTCAGGGTTTACTCACCATATCCAATTTGGCTTCGTTGTTATAATCGCCGAGTCAGCCGAAGCATTGTTGCAGACGCACATCATAAATCTAGGTATATAAACAAAAGAAAGCAATAATTATTATTAGTAGCAGAACAGATATAATTAATACACTTCGTGAAACCGGTAATCGAGTTCTCCTTGTTATATTCCTGCCCTTAATGAGGTACATCGAAAAATTATCTTTTGTTATGCCATCACAATACGATAAGAAGCCTTTCGCCTTGTCCTTTTCTGTTTCATCTGTCAGAATCGTATTAATGATGTTCTCATTTACTTTTTCCAACAAGCCATCTGTGGACAATAACAGATAATCTCCTGTTTTAAAATCTTGTATTTCATGAAAGTCAACATTATTGTTGAAATTTGACGCATTTAAACTACGGGTAATTACATTTCGCCGGGGGTGTGTTCTAGCTTCTTCTTCCGTTATTTCACCCTGACTGATCAGTTCACTTACTAAAGAATGATCCTTGCTTTTCCAGACAACTTTACCATTCCGGATATGATGAATGCGGGTATCGCCGCACCATGCTGCTATAACCGACTGCCTTCCCAAGAGTACTAATGCTAACGTGGTACTCATCCGTTTTGCCATTGCATCGGTTGCTACATACATAGCCAGCTTATCGTTAGCATAGTGTATTGCCTTTTGGATAGCTTCTTTTTCTTCAACGTCAACGGGTGTTTCGTGTTTAAAATACTCCCTAATAGAAGTGCAAACAATTTCACTTGCCACTTCTCCTTTCTTTTCTCCGCCCACACCATCGCATACGATAAATAATCTATCATTTGAAGTGGCTACTCCTTTTTGGGGAGAGATGCAATCTTCATTATTAGCCCGTTTACCTAATTCATTCAGGCAGAATATGTTCGTTGCGGTAATCAATGGAGCAGACGTTTAACTATTAATTTTCTTCCATTATCAATGTAAAAGCAACCAGTCCCGAAACCAAAGGCCTTACATTAGCTCTCGCTAGGGCTGGATACTATCTTCGGTATCCTTGTAAAAGCTCCCTGGATTTGCTTTTGTCTTTTCACCTGTTTCGCCGTTCATTTTTTAAGATCAAGCTTTCAGTTTTGTTATTTAAACGTGACCTGATAGGTATACTTTCCGCCCGTTATGCTATCCCTGGTTAATCGGAAGGAACGTTTATTAATGGTTTCACCTGTTTCTAGACTTTCAAAAGATAATCTATAGTTCCCTAAAGGCAGCTTTATCGTTTTATTATTTACAAATTCTCCATAATCCGCATCGCCTATCTTAAGGTTACAGGTATCATTTGTAATAAAAGTTACGGTGATCATACCGACTGCTCTTACAGGCGCTCTGTTGCGTACCGCTGCAGCAGGTCTGAGACCTGTTAACTCCTCTGGGCTTTGGGCTGTACAATAAGAAGTAACCAGGAAGCCCAAAAACAATAAAATAATCAGATGTTTCATAATTGATAATTATCTATTTCAAAGACTTATTTATTCGCTTTACATATCCGAAAACCTATACTTCCACCACTAGCATCTGCTTTAAATTTAAACAACCTGTAAACATTCCTGCTAGCTGTATCCGCGAACGCCCATCCGCCTCCCCGAAGAACTTTTACTGAATCTTTTGCAGGAAAGTCCGGCCCTTTTGGATTTTCTTTAGGGCTTTTTTTATAATAATCTTTATCGTACCAGTCATTACACCATTCCAATGCATTACCAGTCATGTCGTAGATACCTAATTCGTTAGGCTTCTTTGTTCCAATTATATGAATGGAACTATCTGAATTTTTCTGATACCACGCTACCTGATCAATGGTATTACTTCCGCTAAAAGAATACTCTTTCGAATTAATCCCACCCGTGGCAGCAAACTCCCATTCGGCTTCTGTGGGTAGCCGGTAGGTTTGATGGGTCTTTTCAGATAACCACTCGCAGTATGCATTGGCGTCTGTCCAGCTTACATGAACAACCGGAATGTTTTTGGTAGTGGGATTGATTAAGTTGCCCCGAACATCATACCGCCAATCAACGCCAATGCCATTCATCCATTTACCTTTTACAGGTATTCGACTGAACCCTTTTTGCTGAGCTGTAGTTTTATATCCGGTTTCATCTATAAAATTTTTAAACTGCGCAACAGTTACTTCATATTTTCCAATAGAAAAATCGCTTAAAGCCACGTCATGTGCGTATATATTCGAACTTACCGCATTGGCGTCTATATTATCCATTATAAACGTTCCTCCCCTTACCGGTATTAATTTAGGCTCCCCATCCCAAACCGGAGGAGGTGGAGGATTGGAAGCGGTTGTATCAGGTGTTGGCTTAGCTGAGTTATTTTGTTGACTTAAAAACGGATAAGCAATAAAAAGAACGATTAATAAAACTGCTATAGAGGATAATGCGATAATTTTTTTTACAGGCTTAACTTTTATTATTTCTTTTTTGTTTCTGATAAGCTGTTCAATAGCAGTATCTCCTTTTATATCAGGTTTTGTCTCATTGCGATTAATAAATTCTGTCTGTTCTTCCTTAGCATCTGAAATAGGTTCAATTACTTGAGTAATTTCTTGTGTTGCCGATTCTGAAACAGGCTCTATAACCTGTGTTTCTGCTGTTGTGTCCGGTGTTTGCTCAATAGCTTGTGTTTCCTCGTTTGTTGCGTCAGGTACAGAGTCAATCACATGCGTTTGTTTTGTGGATGCTTCCGGCGCCAAATCAATAACCTGAGTCTCTTCTGCTGGTATCTCTTGAGTAGCGTTGCTGTCATGTGTTTCTTCTTTTACCGGTAACTCAGGCTCGATAACCTGCGTTACTTTAGCGCTCACTTCATCTGACTTATGCTCCTGATAGGTTCGTATCTCGGCTACATGAATTATTCTATTTTCAAACAAGGGTATAAGCTCAAGCGCATTTTGTACCCGTTCAGCCGCATTTTTTACAAGGCATCTCTTTACAATTTCCCTGTACTTCGCAGGCATGGTATCTAATTTTGCCAATGAGGCTTCACTTAGGATATTAGCCATTACCTGCTCCGCACTTATACCGCCGCTTCGGCTTCCAAAAAAAGATTCATGACAAACGGCTTCATAAACTAATAATCCGAAACTCCATAAATCAAGGTTTGTTGTTATACGGCCATTTATACCATATTTTTTAGGATTGAACTGTTCCGGCGCCATGTATTCGATCGTGCCAAGTAGTGTACTTGAATTGGCATCCTCCGAAGCTATCAGCTTACTGATGCCAAAGTCTGTAATTTTACTTACCGGTTCATCTTCGTCTGTTTTAACTAAAATATTTTGAGGCTTAAGATCACGATGCGCCATTCCGTGCCGATGCAAATAAGCCAGTCCTTTTAATACATCTATCAATAATTTATCAACATGCTGCGGATTTTTCCTGGTGTATGTTTTAAAATCGCCGGCATCAATATATTCCATGATGCCTACCTCAATCTGCTCCGTCTCGCCAACAACATTTTTATTGGAAAGCACCGCTATATCATAGTATTTACAAAGATTGGGATGCTCAAAGCGGATTACTTTTTTAATTTCATTCAATACCTGGTATTTGTCAGAAATAGTGCCGGTGAAGAATTTCAAGGCTACCGTTCGTTCCAGCAGGGTATCAGTGGCCTTATACACCTTCGAGAATCCTCCTTTTCCTAAAAGATCCGTTTTGGGGTTAAATTCATATCGTTGTTGAAAGTCCATTGTTACGTTGTTGTCTTTTTTATACGAATTCGTATCAGGGCATATTAAAATCAGACGTTGGAAATCCGGCTTTTCTCAACCGGCTATAGCTATCAGATGCCAACAGGATCATTGGATAGCTATTTGTAAATATCAATGGTCCTGATAAAATCCGTCCGCATTACCTCTTCTAACTCTCCGGTTATGCTTCTATGATCCTTCTTAACTTTAAATACAAGCTTGGTTGTTCCTATCTGAACCGTATCATTTTCATTTAATGAACAATGCTGATCGATTCTAACATCATTTCCATTCAGAAAAACACCGTTAACGCTTGGCTTATTGCCATCGCCATCGTATAGGATATATTGTAGGTTACCACCTGCTTCATTACATTTTATAAAAGCATGTGTGCGGCTAAGGAAGGGATCATCCTGAATAAGGATATTGTTTGCTTTATCGTCTTTCTTTTTTCTTCCGATGTAGTTGATTCCTTCGTACAAATCAAACGTTTCAGCTTTTTTGTTTTCCGTATGAACGATCAACCATCCCACGATTGGCTTCTTTTCTATTTGTGCAGCTTCAGGCTTCGGTTTAGTTATTGAATTAGCATACTTTTTATCGAAATTTTTTTTCTTAGCAGCAATCTCTTCCAATAACATCTTTTTCACCTGGTTCAACTTTTCTAAGTTTTGTTGCTGAATTTGCTCGACAACTTTGTTTGGAGCATTTGAATATAACATCTGGAAGTAGTTGAACCGCTCGGTATACTTATCACGTACAGCTTCTTCACTAATCGGTTCTTTCAGCCCAATGAATCCCAATGCTTCTATTTTATCCATAGCAATAACAAGAATTATATTTAAATTATTTGGTTGTGCACTCCATAGTTAATGCCAGAAAATTTGACTTTGTTACTAATCGTAAAGGGGGTATGGACTTTTAAAAAAGTTGGAAGTTATGACTTAAGAAATTCCTTTGCGAACAGAGACACTAACTCCTGGCTCCTAACTTTGAACTCCCGACTAACATGAGGTTTCAAAAACTACATTCTACAAATTGTACGTACAGTCATTTAATCGAATCTTCCTAAAAGATAATCAAATTCAGCTATATAACAGCCCTCTATAACAAAATTTATCATTTCGTTTTTGGGCGGACTTAATGAATAGCTGAATAAACACATCTGTTATTAGTTCTGAACTCTTAGAATAACCTGTGCCCCTTTTTTTAAAGAAGAAAGTGCAATGCCTTGTTCGCTATTCGTATCGTATAAAATTACGTTGTTGCTGTTAAATCCTAAATCAATATGTATCCGGCTGTCGTCAATAATCCACCCTTTTCCGGTAATAGATGTTCCTTTTCGTTGAAACCCGCTTAATGTTTGCAGGTTCTCCTGCAACTCAATGGTAATTTCATCGCCATCTTTAAAACTTTTGTGTTTGCTGATTATCTGAGCACCTACCAATCTTGCTGATTTTCGAAAAGTTTCCTCATCTTTGGTTTTTAAATTGGCTTCATCAGGCTTTGCAACATTTTCAATCTTTCTGGCATCAGGCGCCGCTTTGTCATCTTCATGCACCTTCATTTCAATATTTTGAAAATCCGCTTTTTCGTCGCTTGCTAAATCTTTTTGGTTTTTCTCAACAGCATTCTGATTGAATACATTGTACTGAAAGTTTTTAATATAAAGTTCCGGATATTCGAACAGTTCTTTTATAGCCGTTATTTTATACACATAAAGAGCCGTTTCAGGATTCAAATTCATGGCAAAATAGTTCTTCCCTTCTTTTTGTATTTTATTGTACAGGCGTCCGGTGCCGTAATTGTAAGATGCTGCTGTTAATACCCAAGAAGAAATGTTATGATGGCGTTTGATCATGTTATAGTTGCGTGCAAGTTCCTTAAGCGCTGCTATGGTTGCTTTATATATATCATTCCGTTCATCTCTGGATGCATTTACCTTAAGCCCCCACTCTTCTGCTGTAGGCTTCATTAGTTGCCAAAAGCCCTGGGCACCTACCGGTGAAGTGGCATTTCTAAATCCGCTTTCAATTATAGGGATGTACTTTAGGTCCTGAGGCATACCTGCCGCTTTTAGATAATATTCGATGATCGGGAAATACGTTCTTGCTTCACTGCGCAAACGAGGCAGGTTCACATAGCGTATTTGCTGACGTATAACGTTCATAAGTTTATTAGCAACAAAGCTGTTGTTGACCGGAATTTGTTCACCGCAAAACGTAATATCACGTGCCCGGGCCGTTAAAACCGGTACATGAACATAGAGAAGGGTTAAACCAAAACAAACCAGGAGTGTTTTATATTTCATTATTTGTTTTAACTGATTCATTAACCGTATAAATGTTGAAACAGAAATTATTTACCATAGCTCATTCCACGCTACGGGATATGCATCATACACTCGCTATTCAAAACTTTCATTCGGGATATTGCATTTTGAAAAAGTCCAGAAAGGCAATGTGCCAATGTGCCCACAAGTTAGTTTGTCAATAAAAACAACTTACTTATGAAACACTCTATTGACATATCAGCACACTGGCATATTGGTTCATTTGCCAGCATGAGCTTTTCAAAAAGTTCATCATACAATCGGATACACCATCAAACTGCAGTTGTTCTTTAATTTGCCCTAACGCCATTCTTCATTTTAGTAAGCTCATCTATTTTCTTCTTAGGAAATTTTCTAGTCGGAATCATATCTGATGCTCGTTGATATTCTTTTATTGCTAAATCATATTCCTGTACATTAGATGCTTTGTCAGCCCGACTTTTAGCTGTAGTCAGTATACCCTGATACACGGCTTCTTTCTTTTCTTCTTCTTCAATTTTTTTCTCTTCAATAATCAATTTATTTAGCTGGCTTTTAGTATACCCATCGTTAGGGTAGATAAATAAAATAGAATCATAAGCTCTTCTTGCTTCTTCTGTGTCATTTGCCTTCATAGCCTGAATTAAATTAGTTTTTTCAATCTTATAAATCAAAGGGTCCGCGTCCTTTCTTGCCTGGTTCAACTTATCTTGCAAACCAAAATAATCCGGTTTAATATTAAAGGCATCTTTGTAATATGTCTTTGCTTCAATAAATTTTTTTGCCTTATTGGCTTCATCGCCTTTATCTACGTGTTCTTTAGCCCATACCGAGTCATTTGAATTGATCAATTTCAATACCTGTACATCTCCCGGATTATGCTCTTTGGCTTTTAGATAAGCTCTCTTGGCTTCGCTGTATTTCTTTAAGAATTGATAATTCTGACCATTCTTTATTGCCTCCTCATACTTCTTTCCTTTTAGATTCTGAATATGTGTGCGGCTTTCTTCCAACCTGGATTTTACGATGCCTGCATCTTTAGGCTCCATAGCGTTTACAAGTCGCAGATATTTCACTTCTACTTCTTCCCACAATGCCTGATTAGACATATTATTTATAGCCTGATCGTATAATCTATTTGCTGCGTCTAGTGCTTTAGACACCTCCTTCTTTTTCTCGTCAACATGTTCTGACAGTGTTTTTCTTTTGGAATAATCAAAACGCAAGGCAGGACTTCCTTCTTTATAAGACAAGATAAACAGATGCTTTCTTGGTCCTTCGGTAACTTCTAAAGCCTGCTCCTTCGCTCCCTTTTTTAATGCCTTTATCGAAAGAGTGTTTTTTCCCATATCATTTACTTCATACAGTCCCTCCTGACCGTCGGTAGTTAATTGAAACGTAGTTGGTAAAGAAGGAAAAGCAACCGTAACCACGTTATTTTGATCTACATAAATGGTATCGCCGCGAATCCTTTGCGCCTCTGCATCGTTATGAAACAAGAAACTAAGCAGAAGCATTATAAATGCTATACAATGATTGGCTTTCATTATTTAGATGCGTATTTAAATTTCTTCTTCATATAAATTAGGATATAGTCTTATCAGTTCACAATGTTTAAGTTACGATACTCCTTTTAATTAAAGGGATTCAACTTATCCCAAAATCCCCCACTTTTCGGAACCTTCACCCGTATGGCCTGAATGCTTTTTTTATCATCTATCTTGAAACTCAATGTTTCTATTTTCCTCTTGTTTTTCTTTTTGTCTCTCATATTCTTGCAGAAGTCTTTAAGTGGTATCAAAGATCTATTCTCATTTACCTCTACCATTGTGGATGCCTTGTAATCAAGATATTCATACAGGTCTTCAAGTTCTTTCCCGTTGTCATCAACTACATTTTGCAACAGGTCCTTGAAGGAAGTTGGGTCCACTTCAAGCGCTTTAGGCAGGGAAGCTCTTTTTGAAGTATCTGCAGGTGGCTTAATCGTGCCTTGACTATTATTTGCAGAGCCATTGTTTAACAGTGGGTTGTTATTGGTATTGGGAGGATTTCCTCCCGCAGTAACTAAATTCCCGAGTGGTCCAATATCGCCTGGCATTCCAGCACCGGAAGTGCTATTAGCAGATGTTCCCTTCGTTTGTGGCATTTCCGTCGTCACTTCAATCACCTTGGTCGTAATTGTTGAAGGGTCGTCGTTAATTACCAATTGAATGGTATACTTTCCTTCACCGTTGAATGTAAAAGCCGGCACAGCATTTTTCTGAACTTCATTCGTGTTTAATACTCTCCATTGGTATGAAGCAATGAGCGGCATGTCAGCCACACAATAAAAGTTTACAGTGCTGCCTGTTGTGGGACGCATGGGGTCTGCAAAAACTTCTACAACCGGTTTTTCCTGATTGCCTGAAAGGAAGGGATCACTAACTACTTCTACTTCTACATCAAATTCGCATCCTCCATTTATAGTGGCTGTTACCCTGTGGGTTCCTTCCTGCATAAATTTGTGAGACACAATCTGTCCTTTTTCCACATTTGTACCATCTCTAAAGTTCCACTCCACTGTTGCAGCCGCTTCCGATTGAACTTCGAACAGTGAATACCGGTTCAAGTAGCAACTCGCTACAACTTCTACCTTTTTGCTATTTACAGTGATGGTATGAGGTTGGCAGGGCTGATCATTTATGATGTTGAAACTTATTTGTTTATAGCCATACAGTCCTAAACTTAAAAAACAGACTAATAACATGGCTCCCCAAACCCTGTAATCCATTCCTAATATTCTTCTGGTGAAAAAATTAGTCGCGTTCATTTCAAAAGATTTTTAAAAAGCTCATTGATTTGTTGCTTAATTCTTTTGATCCTCCAGATTTCTTATTCTTGTTTTAGCGTCATTCAAATCAGCAAGGTTTTGTATAACCAGGTAATAAATAGATTTCTCCTCATTAGACTCTTCATCAGGCATGTTTTTAATTAACCTGCTCATTCTTTCTATCTTCATTTGAACACTTCGTTTCGTAACGATCGCCGGCTCTTTTTTCAAATCAAACTTCGTAAGTTCGTTCAGGGCTACATTCATGGCAACTCTGAAAGAATCGGATAAATTTTTTTCATTTTGCATAATTAACATCCTGCTTCGCAATCGTTCATTGTCACTAAACGGCACTTTTATACTAAAAAAAACGACTGTTATAACAATACCGATGGTTATTAAAAAAAGAAGCAGAAAACCAAGAAAGGTATTGTTTCGTTCAGCCCGGTTTAACGGTTTCATAAACAGATGATTTTTATAGAACAGATTGCAAAATCGGTATAAATTTTTTCTATATAGCCTTTAGCTTATGCCACTTCTTTTTAATTTTAGCTTCGAGATCCCGGCTTGTTACCACTTTGATCAACTCTCACAATTATTGGTTTTGGTTTCGGTATTGCCTTGGGTTTGCCGATATACTCGAGGTTAGCCAACGTTCCGAACAGTTTATCCATTTTTTTCAGAAAAACCGCTGTCTCTGAAATATTCTTATTTACATCATTATGCTCATAGGTCATGTTGGCAATACTGCTCAACATGCTTTCCAGTTCGCCTTGCTTCAGGTCGCACCATTCACTCAAATAATTCATCAGCTCTTCTTTTCCCGATCCTATACGAAGGTCTATGATGTTTTTAATTACTCTTGCCAAAGAAGCCATTGCAAAAAAGAGGGCCGCAGGCGACTCATGCAACAAATTCCAACGGGCATCCGTAAGCGCTTGTCCTAAATATACTATGATCCGGTCGCATATAAACATGACCGGTTCTGAAATTTTGTTTTGCTCGCTCTGCTTAAAAATCTTTTGAATAATCTGTGTGCAGTCTCGTTCCATGGTGGCTAAAAACATGTCAAATTCACCAAGCAAGGATACTAAATCAGGATGGGCATTAACAGAATAACAGGGTGGAATATAATAATCGGCCAGGTTTATTTCATCACCATACACAAACACTTTACCTATCGTTAATGCATATGGGTAATACACAAACTGCTTATACTGTTCTGAGCTAACAACCTGTATGGTGTAGGTGGGTAGCACGGTTGGGAACCTCGGTGGATTCTCTGATAAATCGGGCGTTCCTGCCGGTTGAGTTTCATATGGATGCACGATCAGCACAATCCACCAGTCAAGCTCTTCGCCCGGGGATGAAAAAGGAAACATCGTAGCAGGCCTGCAATCGGCATCTGTTGGTACAAGCGAGGAAAAAGCCGGAAGCGCAATGCGCACACCCCCGGGTGTAACAGCCTGACAAGCCTCGACTACCACACGCAATGTCTTATAATTATCCAGGGAAACTTTCACACTAAACGGATTTTCGCCTGCTACTGAAGGCGGCAGTATGCCATACCGGTGCGGAGTGAGATGAAGCGCCGCTACGTCCTGCAAGGCATCTTTAAACGCATTATTCTGGTCAATGAAATGCGTCTTATTAATTTTCATCCCATCTACCCAGTTAATAAAATAATGTTTGAGCCTATCTCTCATAATAATTGTTTGTTGTATGTTTTTAAAACAGGCGTGGTGTTTAAAAGCCGCTCACAAATGATGACCGTATTTTCCTTGATACCGCTTTCTCTGATTGAAAATTCCGGATTTAAAATCTTTTGCATCTGATACCATTTCGGTTTTTTGTAAAACCACCATTGATAAGGTTCATCTTCTATATCAATGTATTCGATCGTAGTTTTGTTATCCGGATCGTTATACTCATTGATAAAATGGTAAAACAACGTGCTCAGTTGCCATGTTTCGGGAGCCCTGACACGGAAATAGTCTTTTCTGCTGTACGTTGTGTTTTTTGCAACTTCAAATCCAATAATCAACACCCGGTCACCTCCATCAATATCCGGCAATTCTACAGGCTTATGCAGCGGATATTGCCAGGTAGGGAACCTTGCTGCGGGAATATCATAAGCGGCCTGAAACGAATGAAAGACCAGCAACGGCACAAAAAACAATAATGTGCTCACTACAATCGGATAGAAAAGAAAATTCGGGTCTTTAAAAAAATATTGCAACGCCGAAAAGACAACAATCGTAAAAAGGATAAGGGATAAGCCGAATAGAACTTCTGCAATCAGAACTTCATTGCTATTGTTTTTATTCGCATAAAAAAACCTTTTGTGTATAAACAGCATATGTATTATGCCAAAAAGAAAAAAGATACCTCCAAAAAACCAAAACACCTCGAATGGGTTCGCAGAAAAGGAAGCAAGATACGCTGCTAATGAGGTTAAAATTGCAGAGCCAGACCCGTATAAAAATGGCTTTTTACCGCTAACAGCGATCCCTTCCGCCAGGTTTTTTACCACAACAGCCAGGGCTATTGAACAAGCGAGCAGACAGCCAATGAATCCCAAAAAAACTTGAATACCCATATGCAGGTTACCGTTTTAGAGCACGAATTATTTAAATAAACTACAGCTTGATGCCTCAAATTTTTTTCAAACTGCATGTAATGCTTAATCATATAAACCATCTGCAGGTTAATGCCGATGCATTGAACGTTTAGCTTACATAAGCTTACTAACGAAACTTTTCCCGGGCATCCGTACGGTGCAACGACGAATAAAACTATTTGCGATGCCCATAGTAATCACACCCCTTCAAATTGTTTTACACATTAGCCATCTCATTGATCAGGAACATATCGTTTCATTTCTATAGCAGGGTATGGACTTTTGAAAAGAATTAAGGATTATAATAATTTCACGGATTGTTTCTGCGCAACAGTCCCAATGAAAAATAGGGTTTCAAAAACTTAGCAGTTTGAAGTTGATGTATCTATTTATAAACTGATGCTTCACAACTTTGAACTTCTAACTCCCGACTCAAACATAAGAGTTTTAAAAAGTTCATCATACAATTAAATAGACAAAAGGCCTCTCTTCAAAATAAAACAAACTGAGAAAAGAATTTATTGTTGCTTGAATTGTGCCTTCCATTCTTCACCGTCATCCCCTTTATAGCCATCCAATTTTACCAGGAAGCTTTTGGCCGGGAAAAAAGGTGTAATGTGAATATCCACAAAAATGCGGTCTTTCTGCTCGTCATCCCTTTCAAAGCGGATGATCTGAAATTTCTCGATCAGTTTGTCAGGTCCCTGAATACCATCCAGAAACTTCACAATTTGCGAGCGAAGATTTTTTTCCAGTTTGGAATTCCATAGTTCAAAGGCACGCCTGTTCAGAAAATCAGAAAGCACCTTTGCAATAAAATCAAATACGCGTACTACCGAATACGTTTTCATACCCAGGTTATCACCGGTAAATAAGGTTTTTGCAGAGAAAGGCATCACCCGGCCCCATTCACCCACAAGCGGGACCAAACCTGCATCTTCCAGTACGGATATATCGGCTTTTTGCTGATCGAAGCGTGCCGATTCTACTTCATCAAGTAACCCATACGTTTTGCCAGCTACGGGCTGCGATAGTTTGGTGCAATACATTTTACCTGCCAACGCAGCCGAACCAGGTACGTATACATCATCCTGCTCGCCCACTTCTGTTTTCTTTCCCCTGCCTATAATATAATTACAGGTCATAATTACGTTGGCTTTCTGCGGATCAGCGCTCGTAAGTTCTGCGTTTGAAAATAAATCGAGCACATCATCCGGTGATTCCGCATTTACGAAATCGGTTATCAGCATCACCTTGTTTTCATAAGCCATCTTCGCCCATTTGTCCACCACGACGTTTGATTTGAGGTAACCGGGAATCACCATAAGGGAATAATTCTGCCGCAGATCAAGCCGGTCATATTTGCTCTTCAACTCTTTAGCCACGTGTTCTATAAACCGCGGCTCATCCAAGTCGGTCAGCTTATCCATAGGGGCATTGAGCAGTACTACGTTCTTTAGCTTTGGCGATTCCGTATTTTTATAGAACAGGTGTACAGAACGATAAGATTGTTCCAACTCGCGGCTGCCCTCCAAAACTTTTTTCATGTTACCTTTCCACAAACCTTCTGCGATAGCTGACCGTTCTTCTGCTTTTTCCACCATTTCAGAAACTGAATTGTTTTCCGATAGCAGGTCAATCCACATCTGCATCTTTTTCTTTAATTCCGCGCGTTGCTTCTTTTTGGACGGTTCTTTAAAGATGTCGCGTTTTGCCTTGCGAACCGGATTCATATTATCAAGACCATCAACGACTGATTCCAGAAAATCAAAGCCTCCTGATTTTGCCAGTGCTGTCACAGATGCTTCCAGTGCCGGAACGTCGCGCAGCTGCTTTTCATCTTTATACTGTTGTACGTTTACGTCTTTTGTTTCAGTAGCCATATAAATAAGTTTTTCAAGATTTAGTGAAGTAGTTTACGATGAAAGGAAATGCCCATGCTGTTTATTCCTGATCAACTTCATCCAACTCCAATGCTAATGCGCGCAACGCATTGATAAAAGCTGCCTTGGATTCAGGATTTTCAATCACTTTCTTCAGGGATTTGTTTGTTCCCAGTTGCTTGACGACCTTCAGGTACGCATCATTTTCCAGGCTTAGGTTTCTCAGATACGCACTTTGATTTGTGAGGTTCTTTGTATCAAAATCGCCTAAACCGGAAAACCTGAAATTTTCTTTCATGGTAGAACCGTCTTCTTTATCCAGCTCTACATCGCAGTTGGGCTTGAAATGTTCAAACACCTGCTCTACGGTTTGCAGTCCTTCTACGATTTCAGGGCTTATCGGGTCTTCATTCGTGAGCTTTTGAATGAAAAGCGTTTTATTGGGTGAGATTTCAACGAATCCTTCACCAACAGGATCAGGAGCGAGAATGGTGGTAGCGATACCGGGTTTGACTTGTGGCATACTATTAAATTTAAAAATGGATCAAAGTATCATACGAATTTTTCGAATTAACTTATTCAATTGCCCATGCTAAGGCTTCTTCTTCAAGATGAACGTTTACCTTATTTCCTTTCTTCAGTTCTCCGGCGATGATATATTTTGATATAGGCCGGCGAAGCTGGTTTCGGATCACACCCGATATTTGGCGCGCACCATACTTTGGTGTAAATCCGTTCAGCGCAAGGTGTTTTTTTACATCATCTGTCAGCTCAAGCCTGATCCCTTGCTTATCCAATGCTTCCAGCAGGCTTTTCATCTGGATTTCAAAAATGCGAACAATGTTATTTTCGCTGATCGGAGCAAAAGGAACGATCTCGGTTAACCGCGCCAGGAACTCCGGCCTGAAATATTTGGTCATGATCTCCATCAGTTTGTTGGAGGTAGGTACTTCGCCCTTCCCGAATTGCTCGGCGATCCATTCGCTGCCAATGTTTGAAGTGAAGATGATGAGAGCGTTGGAAAAATCGCCTTCTTTTCCCAGCCGGTCGTGCATGTGCCCTTCGTCCAGGATTTGCAGAAACGTATCAAACACGGAAGGATGCGCTTTTTCTATTTCATCAAACAGTAATACAGAGTAGGGGCGTTGCCGGATCTTGTTCACCAGCATACCGCCTTCTTCATACCCCACATAACCCGGTGGTGCGCCGTAAAGCAAGGCTGCAGAATGCTCTTCTTTAAACTCCGACATATCAAACCGGATCATTGCCTTTTCATCATTGAACAGAAACTCGGCTATAGATTTGGCAAGCTCTGTTTTACCGGTACCCGTAGGACCTAAAAAAAAGAAAGAACCAATAGGCTGTCCTTTTTTATTTAATCCGCTTCTTGATTCGAGTATGGATTCGGAAAGTGCCTTTACAGCATGATCCTGACCAACAACTCTTCTTTTAAGGAAGACATCCATGTTCAGCAGCTTTTCTTTTTCATGCGCTTGTATTTTCCCTAGCGGAATGCTGGTCTTATATGATACGACCGAAGCAATATCCTCTTTGTTTACCGAACGCTTCGTATCATCTGCCAGCAGGCTTAGCTTATCCAGGCTTTGCGACAAAAAATGATCGTACTCCTGCGCGGTTTCAAACTTGTCGGTCTGCGTGGCGTCTTCCAGTTTGCCAAGCAATACAGGACTGATCTTATTTTGCAGCACCGCATTCAACCATCTGTAGTCGTTAAACAGTTCTTGTTCGGAAACAGCGCCGTTGGATTGTAGCTTTTCCAGTTCTTTTTTAAAGTGGTCAATATCCTTTTTGTTTGTATCTACCATTAACTTGATAGCCGCCATGGTTCCATCTAAAAGATCAATGGCGACATCCGGCAACCGTTTGCCTTTCAGGTAGCGCTTCGACAAGCGCACACATTCCCCGATAGCGTCCTTTTCTATCGTCAACTGATGGTGTTCTTCAAATTTCGGAGCTAAGCGGTTCAACATTTTCTCTGCCGCTTCTTCATTGGGCTCAGAAACGTTTAATACTTCAAACCGGCGGGTAAACGCCTGATCGGATTCAATAAACTTCCGGTATTCATCGGTTGTAGTTGCACCAATCACAGTTATTTCACCCCGTGCTAGTTCCGGTTTTAAAAGATTCGCTGCCCCACTCCCTATTCCACTGCCTTTATTATCCAGAAGTGTATGAATCTCATCTATAAAAAGAATGGCTTTTGTAAATTGCTTGATTTCTTTTAGGATATTTTTCAACCGGTCTTCCACTTCTCCTTTATACGACGCTCCGGCAATCAGGGCGCCCAGGTCTAATTCAAACACCAGGGAATTTGAAAGTTGTGCCGGCACATTATTATTTATAATATCGAGGGCGAAGCCGTCTATCAAAGCGGTTTTACCAACACCTGCTTCGCCGGTAATGATTACATTTGGCTTAGTTCTGCGGCATAATATCTCCATCATCATCCTTGTCTCTTTGTCACGTCCGATAATCGGATCGGTTTTTCCTTCTTTGGCCAGTGCTGTCCGTTCAATACAGTATTTATAGAGAGCACCAGCTGCCGGAGAAGCTGTATTCGTCTCCGTTCCCTGCACTGCCTGCTGAATGCTGTCTTCTTTAAAATAAAGTTCCAGTACTTCTTTTTCTTTGACGGGAAACGATTTTAATTGTTCGCTGCTAAAGGCTATACCGGGTTTTGCTATGGCTGTAAGCACACAAATAGGCGAGATCAGGTCCAGGCCGACTTTAATACGTATGTTATCCGCTTCTTCAAACACAAGTTTCACTTTATCACTACCGGTTATCTTATCTTTCACTTTCGCCACCTTAGGACATTCATCTATGCGCACTTCTGCCCAATCCATAATATAACCTGCATCTTTGCCAAGGGCTTCAAGAAAACTTTTTAAGCCCACTTCTTTATGCAAAAGCGCCCGTAACAGATGCGCGGGATAGAAATAATCATTACAGTACTCTTTTGCAAGAGACTGTGCAATTTCAACCGCGGTTTTCATTGACTCATTCAAAGCAAGTGTAGCCATGTAATTTCCTTGAATATATAATTAAAGACAATGTCTGTTTCATGCTGTTGTGTTACTGCCAATCTGGACGAATGTTGTATACGTCGAATTAGGTTTGCACGTGTAACGCCAATAAAGCGTATTAATATCTCAATCTACATAGACCTTCAGTGCAAAGAAAAAAGTTTTCTTAGGGTGGGTTGACTAATTGTTCCTAAAATGTCATCACGGTCAAGTAGCGGATTTGCTAAATACAAGAGAAGTAATCATCATAAATGTAATGAATAAACATTTAATATCCAATTGTGCCCGGTAAATTTAAATAGGACATTTCATGAAACATATCGTTAAAACGCCGTTTTGTAAACCGTCAAAATCCGGTATTCTAAATAAGCCGCTTATTTGTAGAAGTTTTGGTTGTAAATTCAATGTCTGATGCACGTGCTGTTTCATAAGTAACGTATGAAAGAAAGAAAACATCCGTTTTGTGCAAGCCTTAGATATTGTTTATTCCGCACCCTATACATTTCAGGCGCTCCAGGTATACGGCCCTATGTTCAATGCTATTTCTATTTACGTTCTAGGAACACCGTGTTCAGGAACGGTTTTTTGTCATAATTAAAACTGGTGGTGATGGGTATTATTTATTACAAAATTCCGCTTCGGCTTACAGCCGTTATGGGAGGGGACGAACTGCCCGTTTGTGATTTGGATTCTTCCATTCAGAAGAATTTGGAGTTGATCATCCTGACGAAGTTTGGTGAACACCGAAGCAACCCTGCCTTTGGCTGTGAAGTATGGGACCTCGATTTTGAACTAATTGTAAGTGCCCGTTCATGGGAAGAAAAGCTACGACAATCGCTGATGAAATCCATCACCTCGCATGAAAACCGGTTGAGCAATGTGGAAATAACAGTTGCCATTACGGATATGGAAAAGTATAACACTGTCAGACAATTTGTAGAGATAAAAAAACGGGTGGACATCCACATCAACGGTGTGATGAAGAAAACAAGCGAGCCGTTTACATTCCATACCAATTTATTTTTAAGCCCGCTTTCAGCCGATTAAAAAAAATAGAGAAATGCTTACCGAAATCAACAGCTCCAAGGAAGTAATTAAAAACAGGATGCTGAAATATGCACTCAGCTACTGGAGCATCAAAAACATCGAAGACCTCGATCCTGTAGTGAAGCTGATGCTTGAAGCCTTGTCGCTGGAATTGTATAATCTGAGCAACGAGATAAAAGATACGCAGGTACGGATACTTGAAAAGATTGCCGGCTTGCTGGCGCCTGATTTTTTAACATCGCCCACTCCGGCGCATGCCATCTTACATGCAACGCCTGTAGAACCAACCGCCTTACTTACGAATACCACCCGTTTTGTCACCCAGCATAAAATATCTTCAAAAGGAAATGAAGTGCTGGATACAACGCTGGATCTCTATTTTACGCCTGTGGATACGGTTCCTGTTTTCGATGTGCAGATTGCGTGCCTGGCCACAGGCGGCAACTTATTTTCGTACGACCAATCGTTCAACAAAGAGCTATTAGCACGCTCCGGCAAAGGCACATTTATAGAAACCAGTGCTATCTGGCTTGGCTTGAAAATCAATCCTAAGCTTAACAGCATTCAGAACCTGGCCTTTTACTTCGACTGGAAAAATCTTGAACCGGGGTTGGCGCAGCGTACGTATCAATTGCTGCCCTTAACAAAATGGTACCTGGATGAAAAGGAGATTCAGGTAGCACCGGGCATTCCTTATGCTGTTCAGCCGAATACAGCGGACACATATGAAACTATTTTTTTGGAACATGATGTGCTTTCCTTAATTGAAAATGACATAAAGCAGTATTATAACCCAAAGTCCATTTCCATCAGCGATGCATCGCTTAACAAAATACAGGAAGGCAAAAAGTTGTATCCGCCCTCATTCAAAGGTCTTTTCTCTGAAAATGAGTTGCAGAATCTGAAGGAAGCGCTGTTGTGGGTAAAAATCGTTTTTCCTGCCACCATGCCGCAGGACTTTTTAAATGAAGTATACATTTATCCGAACGCCTTCCCGGTAATGAACCGGCAACTAAACGACCTGAAATACCGGCTGAAAGGTGGCAGTAATATCATTCCGCTGAGAACCGGAGCGCTGGATCAATTTCTTTCCGTGAAATCGCTTACTGATGAAACACACGAATACAAATCAGTTCCGTACCGCAAAGGGGGTGAAGAGGAAGTGGGTACCTATACGTTGCGCAAAGGCGGTGTAGAACGTTTTGATGGGAGAAACGCCCGAGAGATGATTGGTTATCTCATCGAATTGCTGCGCAATGAAAGTGCCGCGTTTGCGGCATACGGTTATGATTTTATTGCGACCACCCTTAAAGAGATGAACCAGAAAATCTCCTTGATGGAGCAAAAAACAAGGGGATATATCGCCAATTCGGTTGAAGTGCCTGATTATATTATCGTGAAGCCGTTTGAAGGCAAGGATATGATGTACGCCGAATACTGGACCACATCGGCCGCTATTGCCAATAACCTTCGTGCTGGTACAAAACTGCAGCAGGCAAAAGGATTAAATGTAAAACAGGACACTATTTCCTTTTTAACCACGACGATTGGTGGAAAAAACAGGTTGCGTCCCGAAGAAAGGCTGAATGCGTTCCGGTATAGCATGATGACGCGGAACCGCATCATTACCAAAGAAGACATCCGCAACTTTTGTTTTTATGAACTGAAAGGGCGGATACAAAACGTAACCGTGGAAAGAGGTTTTGAAATAGCCGCACTTCCAAAGGAAGCATTCAGAAGAACAATTGACGTGATGCTTACGCCACTTGAAACAGACACATTAGACAGCAAAGAATGGCAGGTATTATGTGAACAGCTTCAATCAAAGCTGCAAACACGTTCCGCAATAACCAATAATTATAGGATCCTGCTGCAAGGTTCATCCCCTCCTGGGAGTAATGGCACTAAATTAAGTAAATATTCAATTAAAATAAATGTCGTTTAGTTCAATGATGAAGGAGCAGTACGTTCCCCTCCTTTTTTAAGGAGGGGACGTTCGGAAACGATGCGAAGCACGTTTCCGAACAGGGGTG
>JAABUS010000512.1_pt1 | contig 97158 bp, 107 predicted proteins | sample 5560161 | NCBI WGS metagenome assembly JAABUS01 (sample SAMN10711885, study PRJNA513376) | rock metagenome | isolation source: Antarctica rocks | place: Antarctica: Victoria Land, Trio Nunatak nord | collected 2016-01-04
AGATGCTAGGAGATGGTACAAGCAATCGTTAATGATTCTGAGGGTGAGGTAGGTATATTCTCGTGGGGGCGCTAAATTAGCGTGCGCGACTGAGCCGTTTGCGCGACTGAGCCGTGAATGCGAGTATACAACTAGTCCCAAAGGGGCTTAGCTATGGAAACACGTCTGAGGTCCTGAGACTCTAAGTCTCTTCCCTTTGCTGCTGAATGCTTTTGCAACACTGTAAAAAAATAAATTATCTCGCCCCTTTCATAAGGAAGCCTTCATCGTCAAGCCTTTCATCATTCTCAACAGACGCGATATTATCGAGACGCCTGTCGACGCCTTCTCAAGCCATGTCACCAACAGTATGATCTTAATCCCTTTTCCATCCGGCGTGTTGCTACTGATCCCGTCTGGACTACGCTCACCTGCCCGACAAGCGAAGCAGCAGCTCCCCGCAGGTTAGCCAAGCCATCTTCTCTACCTTACTACTGTTAGCAGATAGGCACAATATCATCTGGCGCCATGTCATCGATTCCCTGCAATTCTAGCGATTCCGAGAGTTCTATTGAAGACACAGTGGTCCAACTGTCAAATCAGGATCTTAGATGTGCCCTAATTGACGATAGCTCAACGCCGGACGAAAATGGCAAGCTTCTCATTGTCATTCCATCCACCGGTGCAACTTCCTCTGTACTCAAGGATTTCGGAAGACGGAATAAGTCTTCTTTCCAGCGAACCATTATGCCATCCATTGTGACTCGGTTGTCGAGTGAAATTTTTGACTGGAACAGCCAGGAGCGATGGTCTCAGTCGGAAAACCTTCTCTTGTTCTCAACCCGATCCCCTGGAACACTTTCCTTTTCACCGAAGCCAGATCTCTCCATGTCTTTCACGCTGAACTCTTTGACAGGAGAAGACGTGGATGACCCTGTTCCCTTTGATCTCGAGACATGCCTTTCACCCGAGAATTCTCATTGCTGCTTTCCGTTCCTGTTTTGGGAGACGAATCACAAGGATGCAGATCCGATGCTGGCTTTCAGGATGAATTTGGGTACTGCTGCCCTGGCGCTGAAATGTATATACGAATTCATGGTGCATGCGGGACAAGAAGAAAGGTTCTTCGAAGTTGTACGTGTGTACTCGTTCGTTTTGAATCCAGGAAATCTGAACCTGCGACAGCACAGAGCCAAAAAGCGACAGGATGGACAGCTCACCTTTCACTTTCAACAACTTCAAGACTTTGGTCCATACACTCAGAGTCAGGCAAATCTTCTGAGCGAGAAGATCGCGACGGAATATGCGGCGAATATACTTCATCCCCTTTTGGTTACTACATTCAAGAGAGTTGCAAATCGGACAGCGCAACAGGATGCATACTTGCGAACAGTGTCGAGACGAGGAACGAGTGGGTGCATGTGAGAATGGGAGCATGAATGGTTCCAAAACCAGGACAGAAGAACTTAAAGCCTGAGCTGGCAAAGCATCTATAAGCATCCAGGTATCACGATTTGGAGCTCAGCTTAATGTTCAATCCGACAGGGTAGTGAAGATGATTCTCGTCCACGATGTAATACCAGGTGACCGAGTTCCGAACATCGCCGCTGTACGCCGAATTCTGTAGAGCTTGTTGTGCTTGTTATGCCTGTCATCGGCTGCTGAAACGGCAAGAGAAGGTGAAAGCTAGTATTCTAGATATGAGGGATTGAACCCGCATACCTGTTTGTGGAGGCCTCAAATGAACTGATGACGATTCGAAATGCCGCTTTTGTCGTCTCTCATTCACTGATATGAACAAAACGAAGATGTGATATATTTCATTTCCCCCTATCGTTCTCTCTCCCATACTTCAACCTTCCACTACAGCCAGGCTACAATGCAGATAATCATGAGCACTGTTCGTCCGTTCGACTTTAATTCGGCTTTATCATCCATTTGGCTTCGCTCTCCACAACCCACTTGGCCTTCCCTCATACAATGTACCGATGTCCCCTTTCCCAATCCGAACTTCCCTCACCCTCCTCCGAATACTCCCTTCTCTGCCAGCGTCGGCCGTGGTATGCCGGAGGCCGCATGCCGCCAAACGAATGAAAGAGTCTTGGTGCCATTGTGATCGGGTAGTGGGGCCTTTGAAGTCGAAATAGAAGTGTTTGTCCTTTTCCTTCTGATCCGATACAACAGGTCATGTCAACTGGAATCGAAGAAATCCGCTAGGCCTTGTTGTGGCAGGACTCCGAAGCTTTCTTTTGAGACATCCGGCTTCAGTGGAATTAAGAAGTGCCTGTGCAACAAATTCACCACCCGTCAATTGCTCTCAAACTTCTCGCGTGCAAAAACCTCGATTCTTTGTCTGTGATATTGAACGAGGCGCGGCAGATGCGGCAGTAGAGGGAGAGGGAGAGGGAGAGGGCGTGGAGGCGAAGGTGACGGTGAAGGGTTGATGTTGATGTTGGTAGGGTTGTGGCAGAAGGGGCGAGGTGGTGGGGAGAGGTGGTTGCGGAGAGAAATCGTGGGTTGAGGTTAATGGAGGGAATGTTGGTGCGGTTGGTGCGGTTCTAAGGCAATTAAATAGAGAAAATATTCTAGAAATTTAATGATTCAAAAAATATCAAAATCGAAGTTGGTTTGGTTGAGTAAATGGGGTTGAGGATGGAATCCGCCCGGCCGGATCGATTTTCTTCGCCCGGATCAACCTCAATACGCTAACTACTTCACATATGTACTTTGAGAGGCTTAATTGTAGCCCTGGATCAGCTGAGTTCAAATCTTCAAAAATGATGGAAAATTATGAAGATTTGATCCAGTAAATGAGGTTGGAAATATTACTGGGCAGGCTGCTTCGGCCCTTCCATCTGTTAGCATCTTCCCCCGCTTGAATCCAATTTTTGTCTTAGCTGAGCAACAGCCTACTCGCTTCAAAACTCACTATCTGAGCTCTCTATCGAACACATGCTTCAAAATACGCTGCTAATAGGTGGGAGAGTAACGGGCTGAAATGGTCCTTCAGGCCTAAAGGTAGGTATACCAGAAAATGGTTGCGTAGGTTGCGTAGGCATAACAGGCAGTTCCTGAACCTGTTACCCATACATAGGATTGAAATGTTCGTGCTATCTTCAGAAAAAGGGGCTTTGCGGCACGTTTCTTTGCCACACGTGTACAAAGACGCTTGAGCTCTTTGCATACTGCAGGGGACCAGGCAATCAAATCCATAAAGGAGATATCCAATTCATTGTGCTGTAATACCTCTCGAAAAGACGCTGGAGAGTCATACCGTTCTTAAAATGTCCATCCACACGTTTTTGACCCTTACGACGTGTACGATCCTCCGTAGCCTGAAATTGAAAGGTAGTTGCGTAGTCGTCTGAGGGTTAAGGAAAGGAGGTAGGGGAAGGTCAACATGATGCCTCTTGCCGCCCAGATCCCTCACCATAGTTGACCTAGGCCAACTTTACTTTAGACATATTCTTTAGGTTAAGTAGACCGTAGAATCCGTATCCATAGGTAGCGAATGATACTGAAGAGATATCACCGAACACCAGACTTCGTAGAGACGCTAATGATCTTGCCCCCAACGATTTCAGAGCTTTGGTGCTTGAGAAGGGCAAGAATCTTCAGATCACATTCACGCTAATAAAAGTACCTGGCAGCAAAGACTGGCACGAATTCCGCATCTCAATGTCAGAAGGAGACGTCGTTTCAGAGCATTGCCATGGTCTGGCCCGTATGTGCCAGCGCGAGTGGGGAAATGATTTCGGCCCCACGTTCCAGAGACTGATCAAGTTTGAAGCTGTTAGCGGTCAGCGCTTCAATCGTTCTTTGATGTCGCTGTCGCCGCCCGAGAGCAAACATTCTCCCCAGTCGTACTACCTGGCTAACACATCCACCTACGATTCTGAAAGCAACCAACTGATCGTGCGAATGACCGGCCTCAACTAAACCAAACTGGACGTGGTTCCGAAGCCTAATCCGCACACTTTTCACTCCGTCTTCTAAAAATCCGATATTACATTCTTTACTCAGGATCAAATGATGTTTCTTACGCCGAATAAGCTCGACACCATACTTTTGCACATAAGAAGCCTGCGCTCAAGGTTCTGGAGGTTAACCTCGACGATACAAATACTACGTGCATGTGGTTCGGTGCTGGCCCGGCCAGAGCGGCATATTCCTCGTCTCGTCTAACTTGTGCAGACACAGTACGAAGGCAAGGAGGAGGCTTCGTTCCTCACATTCAGCCCGGAAAAGGAAACCCTTGACCTGTCTACCCAGGTCGTCTACGATCTCGCCATCATCAATGTATCAGAAAGTACCACTGTCACCAGTATAGAAGAATTGATCAAGAACCTGAAACCGCTTCTTTCTGCTGACGCATTTACGTTTTTCATCCGGCACAAGGATGAGGCTGTTGGAATACGAGATCATATGGGGGCACATTGGTATTTTGGTTGTTGCTGTTAGGAGGCTATCTAGGAGGTGGCTCTACTAGCGGGCCCCAGCCCTACCAGCCCTATGAGGCGGAGGTTACCAACTCCCCTATTTCCAACAGAGGCAGCGGCAAAGAGTATAGAGAACGGGTCTTCAGGCGGGTTCGAATATGTCAATCCAACGCCTTCGCCCGAAACGCCCGGGACACCGTCTGAGTCTTCAGGCTCTCAAAGTTCTATTAGTTCCGCCGCCTGGGACCAGGATGCAGCCAAAAAGTCTTCCGAATACGGCTACGCTAATGGTTCGGGCTCAAGCCTCGAGATTGCTACTACGAGCAACAGCAGTCTAGCGTATCTGTGAAGAAGCACTGAAACGTATCCGGGAACTGGTTTGGGGAGGAATCTCCTCGTCGTCCGTCCAGGTAAGATCACGCCACAAGCCCTTCCGCCAACCCTTCAATCTTTATTGGAGGCTTCAGGTTGGACGATTAGGCACCAAACATATTCTTCTTCGAAATCAACAGACGAAGCAGTAGTGTTAGTTCTCGACGAGCTGTGGAATCCGGTTCTTGCGCGAGACAGAGCTTGAGGAGGGTCAACTCGATGCAGGAGGTTGAGGTGGCGGGAGGTCTTGGGGGCGCAAGTATTCAGCGCACATTGCGGGTAGCGTCACTTTCGCTAAAGGCGGGATCTACCTTCATTTAGGTGTAGCTTGCTAACAAATACATGTAGATTCCCCACCATAAACTGTATCACACCGCTCATTCAGTATGACTTTCGAGCTTCGCCAACCTCCCCCCCAAACAACCTACGCTCTATCTACCTACGCTCTATCTACCTACCTACCTACCTATCTACATCCACGTCGCCGTCGACCTCATCGTCATGCCTACCGTATGACAACCCCACCCCAATCTGAACCCTAGCCTCATACCCATCATCCAGCGGGCAATCGATAGGATACCCCCGGCCCACCTAGAACCTTCTGCTGACGGCGAGCTTTTCGACATAGCTACCACGTCAGCAGGCCGACCTTCTAGCCAATCAGCTGTCTACCTTCATGCTGTTGAAATATGCTATACATACCTGAATAGGATTGTTCCAAAGTGTGTTCACATTTTGGCCGATTCGTAAACTCAACACATGCCAACGCGACTGTCACACACGAGAAGCTGCAGGAGATGGGTCAGAGGCTTCCTGTGACGCTTTCAAAATCACCTCCTACCAAGAAAGAAGTTTGAGCTGAGCTTCGTCAAAAGAAGAAACATGATAGAGTCAATGCTCGAGCTTTGACTGCAGCGGAAGCAGCTGAGCGGGATGCCAAGCAAAGGAATAAACAAAGGACAGTGAGGCTGTAGCCTCACTGCCATCGGATCCGCCCCCCCACCCTTTCGCTTCATCCTTCATTATGACGTTCAAGTCCCGAGGTAGACCGAAAGGTAGTAAAAACCTCACATCGACTACTTCTACTACTACTACAACTTTCAACGAAGCTCCTTCTCTTCCGCCTCATCTGTGATGACTAAAACAACCAAATCTGGCCGTGCAGTGAAGGAAACAACTGTATGAAAGCAGGAGTCTCAGCCTAGACGTCGTCCCCGCGGTCCTACGTTAGAGGTAGTGGCTCCGAAGTCAGTGAGGGAGAGATCTAAGCCTAATTTGGTGACGGCAGCAACATTGAATGAAAGGAAGTCTCAACAAAAGAGGCTTATTGAATCGGCATTCGTAATAGAATAAATAGTTTATAGTGGGGAATCTACATGTATTTGTTAGCAAGCTAAATGAAGGTAGATCCCGCCTTTAGCGAAAGTGACGCTACCCGCAATGTGCGCTGAATACTTGCGCCCCCAAGACCTCCCGTTGAGGTGGTGGCTGCGGGTATCAATTTCAAAGATGTCGCTATCACCATGGGAATTGTGCCAGACGACGAACACAACATCGGTCTCGAATGTGGGTTTGTTAAACGGCTTGGCCCGGGAGTGACGAAATCTGAGGTTGGTGACCGTGTCTGCATGCTGAGTCATGCGAATCGTGTCCGGGTTCCTGTCGAACGTTGCCATCTTATCCCAGCCTCGATGAGCTTTGAGGAAGCGGCAACCATTCCTTCGGTGTACTTGTGAAGACGGACAACTCGAGAATGACGGCCCACCTGGTAGTTCTCAACGTTGCAAAGCACAAGATCTGGGAGAGTTCTATGAAGTAGAAGTTTCTTCTATGATGACTCAAACGGCAGCGTTGTTGAGAGATGACAGGTCAGATAGAATTACAAAACATCAAACCCGTAATATTTCTTTTGGTATATGAGGGTCAGAGCGAATATGTGCATATATTGACTATCTAGTAGGTGAACTATGGAGGAAGGAAGAAGTGGGCGAAGGGCAAATACCCATCCACTAGCGCCGGATCAATGCGGAGATTACTAACCACAGGGGTAACAGTACTGTTCCCTATTTCCAACAATTTCTTCTTGCAGACTCAAGTCTTACTCATTTCTTCTTATCTCTTTGAAAAGATTTGCTTACATAGATCTTTGATTTAAGTTTATACATCATTAAGTGGATTCCTTCTTGATCGATCATACATACAGACTTTACTGAAATGAAAACTTACACTTCTCACTCTCAGCCTCGCGCTTCTTCCGAGCCAATCAAGCCAATCAACGATGGACAATCCGATATTCTGGCGTGGAATGGTGTAACAAGTTCTTCTCGACGAGTGAATGCCTTTAAGAAAACAGGACATGATATAATTCGCGGTTTTAAGCATGTTGTTAGATCAATTCGAAGACGTATTAGATAGGAAATGTACACAGAAGTGATTTACTTCAAAATTTAATGAGTTACAATATATTGAAGGGGCCGGCAACGAGATTTATCTGTACGTGATGCCGGCTACGAACCTTTTGATTCTATTCTGTTCCGAATAGAAAGTAACAACAACAACCAAAATACCAAAATGCCCCATATGACCTCGTATTTCCAACACCTTCAAGCCCACCGCCGTCGTGGCCTGCCCCGTTTGTATAACCTCCGCCATTGTGCGCAGACTGGCACGGCCTTCTCAATTACCACGAGGTGGGGGTCTTCCTCGTTCCCACTCTACCCCCTCCCCAGCTACAGCCGACCCAACCTTCCAAGTATTCCGTTCCACGTCCCTTCTCTTGCAGGAAGTCTGCTTAGCAGCAGCTTCCCCTTTACTGAGCGGTTCCGCCGCGCGCGCTCAGCCACTTTCTCTTTGACGAAGAGGAAAAGCTTCGTCCATCTAGTCCCCTTCCGACAAGACTCCTCCATGGGGGGGCCGCTTCCTGCACCAAGCCTGTAGAATTGTACTTAGTTAGCAGCATTGCTTGTCTTTCATTCCTCCTGTTTGAGCCCGTAGGAGGTCGGGTTCAAGCACGTGATCACAGCCTTGCAGATTTACATGTAACTTGGGAACCATTTTAGTCACAACATGTCAATGCTTAGATGATTGCTTGCACGCTTAGATTTCTAGGTATTATCATGAAGAAGGTAACAGTTAGTTGACTTCATACATTCATGCTTTTGACTTTGCTAATAGATCTTGATCAGCCTGCATGTAATGGCGACGGGATTCTGCCTACTGAGCAGCAAATAAGGGAGACAATCGACAGCAGCGCAAAACTTTGGCTATTCGGTGGTCTCCGATTGAATGACTCTGAGCTTCATTTCCTGATGTCTTTCCTAATACCTATGGAGGGCTTTTTCTTTCTTAACTTTCCCTTGCCATGTAGTCACAACCCACCAGTTTTGACTTACCAAACCAGAAAGAATGAAACGGAAGCATTCAACAGGGCATGTTTGCCTGGGGAAAACGGGCCTGGTGCCAGTAGTTCCCTTCAATTCTACTGATTGGCCCGCACAAACCGCGACATCTCCCATATATCTGAACAAAAGATTTCGAACTCTAGGTACCAGACGTGTTACAAGAGAGATGAATCATTGTTGAAGACCAAGCTTCTGGTAGACCGGCGTACAGGAGAGGAAGAAGGCAAGCAGAGAAAGCAACAAATCCTGTTAAGCATGCATACGGAGAAATCGGGGCCCATATATAAGCCAACATGCATATGGAGAAGCCGGGATACTACTACTATCACATCTAGCACGACAACATTCCGCATAGGGTTGAGACCTCTAAAACTACAAATCAACGACGAACGATGCTTGTTAATTGACTAGCGAGTACGTGGATCGATGAAACAATATAATCTTGTATCCGCAGCACAATCAACTCACGACTCATGCATACCACCATCACTTTACAGCCCCTGCTGCGTCCTTGTCATCGCTTCCGCCGCATCCTCCTCAGCCCACATCTTCTTCATACTCTTCACCCTCTTCTCCTCTTCCTTATTAAGCACATCCCAGTCGGGGACACTATTCTTGCGGTAAAAATCTTTCGCCGTCACAATCTTAATATGACTCCATTTATTCTGATAGTTATCCTTGATTTCCTGATGCCGCTCGTCATCCGATAGCGCGCCAGTGACGATATCGAATCTTCGAAAATGCTCGAGCTTGGTCATTGCATAGCCGGCGAACCATTCAAGGAGTACTTTATCGTTCTGGGCGATAGTTTCTTTGTTCACTTCCACGTTGGTAGCGACGCCCTTTCCGACGCTTTCATCAAATGCTGAGACTTCGCCCATGAAGCACATTGGGGCCTCCGGAGTCGGTTGTTCCTCCTCTGGATCCCCTTGTTCCATGTCCTCATCTTTGAGCATGCGCGAGACCTCGCCATAGCACTGAACATAAACTTTACCATCTTTCATAGTTCTGTCGGTCTGTAACGTGAGTAACCAATCTATCAGGCGCGGTCTACTACATAACTTCCAGGTCCGAGGTGCTTTGCTATTCAGAATGATGAGACGAAACCAGGTGAGAATTTTCGCTGCTTCGTGAGGCCGGTGTAGAAATAGACCATCTATGAGCAAGACGGCGACGCCATGCGGGAATAGACGGTTCAAATGTGGGTCTGGAGCTAGTTGTGAGGGCGTCATATTGAAGTTCCACACGTTAATGTTCTTTCTGAGCACACGTGTGAGATCTGGAATGCGCCACAGGTCGAAAAAGTCCTCGTGAATCTACAATTTCTTATCAACAATTCTTTCAAGTGAGAGAAGAAACAATAATGACCTACAATGATGACACCGGCGTTAATCCGAGTTGAAAAATAGTTCCATGCGCCTTTCGTCTCATAGCTGAGTATTTCAGTTGCTTTGTTATGCTGAAGAAAGTCGATGATGGCATCGCGCTCTGTTTCTTTCGACGGAGGAAAGATTAGGAAGAAGTTATACATTTCTGTGGTCTCAGTCAACGGGGCTGATGCTATCAGCCTTGAAAACTCGACATTATACAAGTTACGGAACACTGCATTGATATTGCTTTCGCCATCACGAACAGAAACGACGGGTAATTCATGTCTCAAGGCTGGGCAGGGTTTTTGCAACTCTTTCTCTATTGAGCCTGATAAGATGTTTCGTGGTTCTTGTTCGATCGAGTCTGATAAAGGCTTTTGTGGTTCTTCTTTCATTAGTCTTGGACAGGGTTTTCCCATCACAAAACGTAAAACCGCCTCAGGAGGGCAGGTAGGAAGTTGATCGTCAAGGAAAGTCCAGTCTTCAGAGCCAGAAGGATATACTAGCATAGTGAATTTCTTGGTCATGAACAAGTCACCCGAAACATGCATTTTTAGAGTTTCGGCCATTCTACTTATGTTTCCCTCTGCTCGCGGGAATGGCGCGAGATAACCAGAGGATACGGCTGGTTCGCGATAACTAGACACATCTGACGCTATCTAGGATTTTATTTAGCGTGAATGTTGTTAGGGAGCATGAAAGCTTTTCATACAGTGTGAAAACAGACTCTGTAATCCTCTGCAACAATGCTGTGCTTGAACCAGACGAAAAGGTGTCGCGGAGCCGACTTGATGCCTATGAGCAGACGCTTTGCAGATAGCTCGAAACCTCTAAACCGTACGGTCCCTTGGTCAATCCGATCTGGTCCAACCATTATTTTTCCAATGACCTGGCAGGGGTCGTAGGTATTATAGGCCACATATTCTCTTTGACGTACTACTACTGATGTCGAAAGCTCTGGTGCAGGCATATTTGATGCAGGAAACAGTGATGCTGAAGTGGCGGCTGTGCCAATTTTCTGGGTAGTCCGGTCGTCGAGTTCTAGGCCCTGCTCTTCTTGGTCAAAGGCATCTGACGGGCTTTCGACAACGTCGAATGTCGATGTGAATGTGCTAGATTTGCTAAGCGAGGGCTTCTCTCTCCCTTCGGCTAGACTTTCTCGATACGTCAGATAAGCTTTCATACCCACCCGTGCCACCATACAAAATTCCATGGCTCACCACGCGTGGGGCTATTGCCTATGCCAAGGATCGATCACCTTTACGCGTCATACAAGTTCGTACGGGGGTGAGATATATGCAATCATGCTTATAAGCAGGCTAAAATCCATGGAACAGAGCCTTTTCAAGTGACGGCTATTGCTGACTCAGAACTTATTTGATTGATTATTGTGATCGTATAATAGGTTAATTAATAATTAATTTGACTAGCTAAACAATAGCTATTTACACAATTTAATATATGCGCTGGGAAAGTCAATGGGTAAACTAATGGGGTAGAGAGTCATGAAGGCTGTTCGGTAGGGTCATATTTGATGCTCGATAGGGAACAAATTTGATTCTTGAATGATGAGTAGGATGGTGAATAGGATGATGAGTAGAATGGTGAGTAGGGTGATGAGTAGGGTGATGAGTAGAGTGATGAGTAGGGTGGTGAGTAGGATGGTCAGTAGGTAGGTCGATCGGAAGGTCGGTCGGAAGATCAGTAGAAAGGTCAGTAGAAAGGTCAGTCGGAAGCTCGATGGAAAGCTCGATGGGAAGCTCGATGGGAAGCTCAGTACAAAGCTCAGTAGATAGCTCAGTAGAAAGCATTGTTTGAAGCACTGTTTGACGTATTTTATGCGTCGGATCGACGCAATTGGTAGAGCGTTTGATAGAGAGTTCGATAGAGCGTTTGGTAGGGAGTTTGGTAGGGAGTTTGGTAGGGCGTTTGGTAGAGCGTTTGGTAGGGCGTTTGGTAGGGAATTTGGTAGGGCGTTTGGTAGAGCGTTTGGTAGGGCGTTTGGTAGGGAAATCGGTAGAGCGTTTGATAGGGAATTTGGTAGAGCGTTTGCTAGGGAATTCGGCAGAGCGTTTGATAGGGAATTTGGTAGAGCGTTTGGTAGGGCGTTTGGTAGGGATTTTGGTAGGGTATTTGGTAGGGCGTTTGGTAGGGAGCCATGAAGGGAGCCATGAAGGGAGCCATGGAGAGTGTTTGGTAGGAAGCTCGGTAGGGAGTTTGGTAGGGAGTTTGGTAGGGAGTTTGGTAGGGAGTTTGGTAGGGAGTTTGGTAGGGAGTTTGGTAGGGAAATCGGTATCGCGTTTGATAGGGAGTTTGGTAGGAAATTTGGTAGGGAATTTGGTAGGGAATTTGGTAGGGAAATCGGTATCGCGTTTGGTAGGGAATTCGGTATCGCGTTTGGTAGGGAATTTGGTAGGACGTTTGGTAGGGAGTCTGGTAGGGAATTTGGTAGGGAGTTCGGTAGAGCGTTCGGTAGAGCGTTTGGTAGGGCGTTTGGTAGGGCGTTTGGTAGGGAATCTGGTAGAGCGTTTGGTAGGGAACTTGGTAGGGAATTCGGCAGAGCGTCTGGTAGGGAATTCGGGTGAGCGAGTAGGTGGGCGAGTAGGTGGGCGAGTAGGTAGGCGAGTAGGGTGGTGAGTAGGTGGGCGAGTAGGGTGGTGAGTAGGTGGGCGAGTAGGTGGGCGAGTAGATAGGTGAGCATGTAGGGTGGAAAGTCATGTGAAAAGCATTGTTTGAAGCACTGGTAGGGAATTTGATAGAGCGTTTGGTAGGGAGTTTGGTAGAACGTTTAGTAGGGAATTTGGTTACGGAATTCGGTAGGGAATTTGGTAGGAAGTCTGGTAGGGAATTTGGTAGGGAGTTTGGTAGGGCGATTAGAGAGCCATGAAGGGAACCATGAAGGGAGCCATGGAGGGAGCCATGGAGGGGTGTTTGGTAGGAAGCTCGGTAGGGAGTTTGGTAGGAAGCTCGGTAGGGAGTTTGGTAGGAAGCTCGGTAGGGAGTTTGGTAGGAAGCTCGGTAGGGAGTTTGGTAGGGAGTTTGGTATTGAGCCATGGAAGGTGCTTTCTATTGAGCTAGTTAGCATGTGCTATGAAGCATGTATGAAGCATGTATGAAGCATACTATGAAGTAGGCCATGAAGTAGATCATGAAGCGAATGACGAGTGTTCGAACACATATTCTAGCTGTTAGAAGTGTAAACACGAAGCCGAATAGAAAAACCGACACTTGAAAATCGAATGATTAACTGTGATAGGTTTAGCTCCCGCGACTTCGGTAAAAGAGCCAACCGTTTTACAGATCAAATAAATAAGGTTTCCGAACGCTAGAGCTCGCTAAAGGAAAAGGGGTCAAAATCAGTCGGTAGACTTTCATGAAGCAGGCTATGGACGATACTCACCCTGTTGATTAGTACGATTGCAATGGTAGATCGGGTGCATTGGGATCTCACAATAGAGGGATGGGGCCGGGTGATCTATACAGATGAAACAAGCATTATATTGGGTGAATCCAGAGGTCGAAAACGCGTTACACGAAAGCAGGATGAGGAATGGGTCTTGGAAAGGCCTTTAAAGAGTACTCTACATTCATGTTGGGCCTTGTTATACCGACCTGAGGATAAAAAGGAACGGGCTGCCTCCATAATTGCTCTTGCTGCTGCAGATGTACTACGAAGGCCTCTGGATCAGGCAGCTTATGCAATTCAAAGAGCAGAGCTCTTAGGTCAACAAAAGAATCATAAACGGATCCTTACCCGTGCCCCCACGTTCTTCTTTGCCTCATCTGCACGTGGAGGCATTGACTGGTATCGCGATAATAGATGTATTCTTCAGCCTCTTCTCTTACCCGCCTATCAGAAATTCAAGGCACAGTGCTTTATTAATGCAGGATAGAGCCTCAAATCACATCTCGCAATGGAACAGACCTTTATGCATGAAGCAAGAAGTGGATTTGTTGCTTTGGCTTGGCAGCTCCTCAGATCACCTAGCGAAGCTCGCGCCGAATAGTTATGCCTCCCAGCGCTTTCTAGTGGGTTCGTCAGAACTTGTTTATTGGAAATAGTCTCTCGTTACCGAAGGAAGTGCAAGGATCCCATCTGCAAATGCCAAATCAAAGCGGTATCTACCTTCATCGAGCTTTGAGGGTGGCGGAGGGAAGCGGTGATATGGTGATACGGGGTTACATATTCAAGATCGAGCTGTTGAAACGGAAGAAGACAGATGATTTTCTGATTTTAGATAGAGGTGAAATAGCGGAAAGGTTACAAGAAGAATCTACCATTTGTTCCTGAGACTTGATTGGTGGCGACCTTGCACTCCTGCCGCAATATGCTTGGCTCTTTGACGTTTCAGCAGACGTGGTGCAGCTCTCAACGAGTACTTGAAGCAAACGCTCTGACCCATAGATTCCCAGTATTCTCCCTAATATTCTATCTAACAGACATCTCTTCTCGGATACTTTCCAATCTTTTAAATGTGGAGATCCGACATAATGGTCGTGCATACCACCTCCGTCTTCTTTCATGGTAATTCGGCTTGCTGATCATCGATCTCTTCTAGTGACTATAGATGTTGGGAAAAAGTGAGTAAGCCTAAGTCGAACGATTCTTCAAGGTGAGCTGACGCGTCTCGAATTCTCCCAGCTTCTTGATAACTCTCTTGAAGCTTTCCAAATCTTTCGTGGTTTCGTCATTGACTTGGGTTAAAAATGCTCAAGGGGAAGGTCGAACGCCTGCGCTGGGCTACCATCACAGAGCGGGGTCACGAAGACTCAATTGTACATTTCTCCGGTGAGCAAGGGAGTTGAAAAGTATGGCGACTCAAATTGAGGGACCATCGTGTTACACTGCCAATTGGAGATCGTCACCGTCGGCACGACGACATCGAGTTCAACTCTCTTGCGGACGACCTTAATAGCCAAGGTTTCGCGCGTAAACATGTCCATGAAATCCAAAATCTGCGTCACTGGTTTCCCTTCAAGCTCTAGTACGATGTCACCTCCGACAAGAGGCTGCCGTTTGTGACCAGATGCAACGGCAGCTAGGCGGGGAATAGGGGGATAAATAGGTAGTCCCCCCTCCTGTTTCTCCCTTCATCCTTCGAGATTCAGCCAGAAACACGCTTCTCAGTGTTGGAAACGGGGTACGTATGCTCATACGTATACCCCGGCGGTTAGTTATTTCCGCTCCGGCCGAAGCGGCTTGGCGCTAGGGGTATTTATCCGTCCTCCCACTTCTTCCTTCATCTATACTACGTATCCGGGGTTTTAATTGTTAACGCGATCTGCAAATACAGGGGGATTGATTGGTCAGCATAGCAAAATTAATCCCTGACTGTGGCTTCAGCGTTAACAATTAAAACCCCAAGTACCGTAGTACACTCTACCATATATGCTCTACCTACTAGATAGTTCAACCAATATATTCACATGCACATATTCGCTCTGACCCTCATATACCAATAGTTGTCATGTGCAACTTGAGTAACGAATAACCAAGATTCAGTAGCGAGGTCAATAACAGTGAACAAACAATCTTTAGGTCTGACACCCTTGAACCGCTGAAACAAAACTCAAAACTTCATAGAGTATAGTATCTCATCCTGTTCACGAGTTGCTAAACTAAGCATAGCAGTTGTATCGCCTCGTCTCTCCTTTCCCTTTAACTTCATTGCCCCGTCCTTCTTCCCCTCTTCCTTCTCCCCCTCCCTCTCCCCCAGCTCCTTCTCCAACTCCTCCTTTAGTTGACTGCCCTCTTTGCGTCGTTACAAGGTGCCTTGCCAACCCCCACACATGAGTCAAATTCCCAAGCGTCGACTGCTTGGTCCATTGGTTTTGAAATTCACTTCAAGGGAGTTAAGTGGGTGGAATCTTAATTTAAAGCGTCTGTTCCATAATCCTATGGGCTGAACGTAATGAATTTCGTCCAATCAGCCTCAGCCAAATCCCCAACCTAGAAAAGGCTAATCCCTCGAACCCAATGATGGGGGTATAAGAGCCTTTTTAAGAGGTAATAGGTTACGGGTACGGTAGTCTCGAGGACATTCTTACCTCACGACGATAGTGCAGCGGATTCCACACCCTATCGATCCTTCTTTCGCTAGAGGTTTCTATTGCACAGCATTGTAACGCTCACAACAGTTTTGCTGTACACAAGTGCTAATGAGTTACGCAACGTTGTGGCGCAAAGATAGATACCGTCCAAGTTTGTAAGGCTACCGGCGGCCCCGTGGAACAGCGGCAGATCTGATTCGATTGCTAGGGCTTCGTTCAAATGAAACTATTCTATAGATCCGGCCACGTTGCATCCTCGCCTGCGTCTGTTACGCTTTATCGCTTTGATACCAACATCGTCCTGACGAGAGCGTTTAATAGATGAATTTGCACCGCTTGAGGGTGCGTGAGGAGGTTGTAATGGGGCTGAAGCACTTTCTACAGTTGAATTCCTATTTGTCGTACCGCCTTGAGCATAGCTTATGGTGCGCAACGCGTCATACCTTGCTGTTGCACGGTTTGTTGAAAAAGCGCATATTGGGCTTGCTGCAATGTAGCGGCAGAGTTTGCTGGTGTGTTGAAGGCGCTTGTCAGAGGAGTCGGGAAAGTGTGCGCTTGATCTAAGCCCGGTCTTTCAACATCGGGATGTGACGCTATGAAAGGGGCTGGTTGTGAAACGTGCGAGCCAACGGGGTTATCCATCGAGTGATAGTGATGAGGTGGCGGTTGGGAATTAGAAGGGCCAAGGAGACGTCCTTGTTGCTGTTTGCTGTAGACTGAGTCGCCTAAATTATGCAAAAACAAGGGATACAGAAATTCGGTTATATTCTCCTTGTTGGCGAAATCTAAAGCACGCTCAAAAGGTATCCTTTCAACAAATTAGCCCTCATTCAATTGAACGACGTCTGGAGGGTTCGTACCAAATTCCTTTTAGGTGTATTGGGCCAATTTTGACCACATGTCGCATCTTCTCATTTTTGAGTATACCATCACGGCGACCTCGAGTCATACCTGCGACATTGAGGAGCTTTGTCCCATTAATCATGTGATTATCTGTAGCCTATCATCAGTCGTTGTTCGGCAGGATTTGTCTCGTCAGGTGAAACATCTCGCCGATGCGGCGGCATGCAGTGGACCGTACCGTCTCGTCTTGCAACCCATACACCCTTTGCTTCAACCTGAAAGCACATACTGCCCTCGTCTTCCCACAGAGTCGCTGTAACTCGAGGCTTCATCCCAGGAGGTGCAACCTGACCAGTCGTATCATAATTTTGCGGAGAATATCCCTGAATGCCCTCAGGTGCACACCCATAACCGTTTTGTGGTCTACCTTGGTGCATTGCTGTGATGTTTAGCTTGCTTACTTGAACATCGCTAGAATTGCAGAAAAATACCTGGTATTGGTAGCATCGCACTCATCTGATGACCCATGGAAGAAGATACGGGATGACTGCCACCCAGTGGGAACGTGACACCGTTTGCATTGCTATACACATCATACGAGTTTGGCGGTAGAGCATAGCCTCCCGGCTCCGTCTGGGAGTCCGGTGATTGTTGTAGATACTGTGGGTAATATAACATACTACCTGCGGTCATTAGCTGAGACCAGTTCATATACTGCGAGATTCATGACGACGCTGTAGGGCTCAATAATTTGGGTATATGACTGGATATTCTGAGGTTGGGTCGAGCACTCAGGATGTTTCGATGGTTCTTCGGCTATTTTGTCAGTTGAGGAGTAGGCGCAAACGAAATGCAGATTAGCGATAAGATAGGCAACATTGTCGAAACGGGATATATCTGTACATACCTTGCTGACTCGTGAAGTAATAATAAAGGAAGAAATGAAAGAGGTTGCGATGCGTTGATGAAGGGAATTAATCTCTGGCACGAGGACTGGCGCGAAACACCGACCTCTAAATAGCCGCTGTAATTGAATATAAACCGTACGGGACAGTTAGGGAGAGTGTAGTTCTAAGAGGTTGATGATCCTTCAAGAAAAGAAGCTTGTGTTCGATCTATAGATTTGGGGAACGGGAAGATATCGTTAAGCAATCGTAACGGAAATTGACAGCTTCAATTAATCTAAGCAACAAAAATTGTGGCTATAGCTATAACAACAGAAAGCTACACTGTTCAGGCTGTGATTTGCAACTGAGCATCAGCCTTTTATAGTAACTGCGGGACGGGGCGCAGGCCTCGGGTCAATTAGTGAGGCATATATTGAACGGGTGGAAGAAGCAATAAAGAAAGATTACAACGTCTCAGATGTAATCAGTGCCATGTGATAGCTTCAGTGAATAGTAGTCAAGTCGACGTACATCTGGGGTGCAGCTGAAATAACCCACTATTACGATCGAATCAGATGCCTTCTAAGGGTTCTGCTCAACGAAAGAGGCACAACATAGCTTTGAATCAGCCTGATCGAATGTTGAGATAGGCTTTTGATTGGCCTGAAGAATCTTTGACATGCATGAAGCGGTAGAGAAAGCTCGTTAGGAATCACCAGACTTGGCAGAACGTTCGAACGGGGCAGTGGAACGGGGCAACTGTGATCCGAGAAAGTGAGCGACTGTTGACGAAAGATTGTAGGGGTGAAGCCTAGTTTTCTCTTGAATAAGGTTTGAAAGCGAAGGAGGCGAATTCTTGGGAAGTGCTTTAGTCTGATTGCCTAGCTAGAAAGGAACGAATGCTCGCAATGACAAGGAACCCAACTTATAATACCTTGGCTTCTTCTCTAGCTCTTCGGCCTAGGGTTCCCTGGCTTTGAAAGTTCGATCTCGTTTATTATGACAAGATCTTGCTTCTGCATGCATTGTGTCCCAACAGATGTTTGTGTGAAAAATATCTGAGAACCTGATTCTTTTCGTTGTAAGAGCAATCTTTCCTTTGAAGCACGACCCGTGAGTATATCAGCAACGTAGGTAGATAATAGAATAGCATGTGAACATACCAACCTAGCCTTCTATTGCTGCCACTATGGGAAGAGCTAGTAGCAGAGCGGAACCAGTTGTCCAAATTCGAATTCGTTCTCATTATCCACGAAAGCTGGTGCAACCAACCAGCGACTGAAGTAGACTTGGGCAGACCTTTTCAAAAGTGAGCCATAATATCTGCCACAGGAAAGACGTTTCAAATGCAGCTAGTGATGCAAGCACCATGCGCATATCGATTATACTTTGACTTCTAACCCTCGGTCTTCAGGAGCACGACTCGATTCCACAAATCAGCGAGCTCTGCGTTCAGGTCCTGAGTGGTCGCAAGGAGGGAACGCGCGTGTATCTATGCTTGAGTTTTTTCAATAGCCAGCCCTGCATCGTGAGAATTTATTGCCTCTAAGATAGTACCAGGAACATAAGAATGCCGAATTGACTGAAGGAGTCAGCAAGGCTCGTGCTGTGCTGTGAAATAGGCTCCGGATCTTGAAATCAATGAACAAACACTGGGATACACAATGGGAGGTCGATTGTAAAGGCCGGACTATCAGTAAGGAAATAGGCTAAGAATAACAGGCATAGTATGCCACATCCAGTCCTAACCCTTGCAATCTCTGGATAAGAGAGGTCCGTGCAACGACTTGAGGGAAGAGTGTTGACAAAATTCGAATGAAAGAAGACTTTCGCATCTCTAGCGTCTTTTGTTGATCAAGCCATGAACCAGCTTAAGTGTCTCGACAACACCATGTCGATCAGCTTGCAGACTCGATTCATCCCTATCACAGTCTAGTGACGTTTCAATTATCAATCATCTAAACCAAATAAGATTGTAGCTCGGTCATGTGGTTCACTAGCTCTGCGGACAGTCCGCCATGTCATGCATTTCATGCAAAGCCTTTAGCCCACACATCTGCCGCCGCGGTTACGTTCCGCTCCCCAGCATGTGACTGCAGTGATAGCCTCTGGTCGTCGAGGTGAGTAATTAGCTCAACCATGTTACAAAGGCCATGTCAGAAGCGCTTTGTTAATTCCTCTCGCTCTAGAGGCGAATGCAACTGTACCTTAGCGAGATATGACGAGAATTCTTCTTCACTAACATTAGGTTTCATCACAAGCTTGAGCCAGCACTTTAGCCCTTTGATCAACAGAGAGCAATCAAGTAGGATATCAACAACAGGATCAGGGTTGTGGGCATCATATGCAGTGGTTTATGCGTGTAGATGGTACTTTACTGGAAAATAAAGCTAAAGGGTTAAGAGGATTGATATCTGACTTTTCTATTTTTAATATACTCTTTTATTGTATACATCGAAGTGCTGTGGTAATTGGGCGATTGGATGCAAGGTTCTGTGCACGCGCTGAGTGGCTGTGGGAGTGGCTGTGACACTGGGTAGATGCAAGCTGCGAAGAACTCCGCCGATTCACATCTGCAGCACCTAGTAACCCGGCTTTGTCTCGACGTCCACATACGATGATCAAGCCTCATGATATACACAACCGTCATACTCATATATTGAAACCCACCTCAGCCACGCCCTTCCAGCTCGTCTGGTAGCACACGCACCCTAAAACGCACTCAAAGTTCGAACAGCGAAGACTTTCGGGCGCTCGTACACAAGTTGCCGTCGGATCCAGACCTCTTACGACGCTTTCGTGAGTGACAGCGTCCTGTCGCCAGACCTGTACGGCCTCTCGGTGGGGAAAACGAAGGCTCTACAACCCCTGACGTTAGTAGGAGACCTTCAGCCAAGTTCTCTTGGTGGCCATATAGGATTACATACATTTCAAAGTTTACAGCCTCCCTCAGTGCTCGAGGAGAAGCTTTACGGAAATCAAAAGACTTCACGCATGACCTTCTCGAGAAAAAGCTTCAATGTCTGATTTAGCTGGTGGAGGACCAACTGCGGCACCGTCTGGCAATGGACGCGCGCAGAATGGCGGCTCCCAAAATGCCCTCGGGCCTGTTCCAGTACCTGGAGAATCCCGAACTGGCGTTCGAACACCTACAGACATTATGAGACAGCGTAGAGACCGGGAAGCTAAGAGAGAGGCAGAGAACGAGTCAAAGCAAAGACAGCAGGACGAAGAGGCACAACAAGGACAAAAAGATGCAATATTGAATACAAGGAGAACGAGCGCTGCTGACGTTGTGCCGCGTGTTGGGACCGGCAAAGAAGGACCAAACCGGAGACAGAGAGTTTTATTAGACACCAGAGTAGCAGGGACTGATCCCCCTCCGCTACAAAACTCGAACGACAGAATGCAAGGAGACCGTTTCAGCAGTAGTGATGCTAGAACCAGTGCACCTCCAGTTGCTCAACCGGCATCACAGTCCTCAGTCTATGTTCCTACAGCGGATCGAACACAGAAAACACCGCGCGTCAGCGATCCAGATAGGGGTAGCTACCAGCCAACTGCAAGACCCCGTGCAACGTCTGTATCACAATCATCTCAATCGAGGCTCATACAATCTTCAGTAAGGGCGACTTCGGCTACCCAGAGGCCAATCCAAGCACCGCAGCCATCTTCTGTAGGTGCAGTCAATTCGCAAAGCCAAACCCGGGTGAACCGTTCTGGCGCTGCGTCAGCCTTCCAAGGTGGACCGACGTCACGTACCCGCGTTCAACCTTTACCAGAACAGAGTCGATCCGCACAATCTCAAAACCCCAATGCGTCATCATTCTCTCATCCTTTGGAGAGGTGGAAGACGCTTTCGTCTCATTGGGAACGTCTAACATCGTATTGGATCAAACGACTTGAGGAAAATAGCCATCAACTGGAAGATGATCCCATCCATCAACACCTTTTCCGTCAATTGGAAAGTCTGTCCGCCACTGGGACTAATCTATATCATGCAATAGTCGATTTACAGCAGCAACGAGAATCTTCCGAACGCGAGTTTCAGCTGTGGTTCATTAATGGTAAGGTGGCACAACAACGAGCCCAACAGAACTACGCTGAGATAGAAGATACCCTTGACCGAGAAAGAGATGCTCGGGTGAAGGCCATTGCTGAGCTCAGCAAAGTAGAACCGGAGAAGAACACGTTTTCTCATACGAAGAGTAATGAACAGATGGTAAAAGACATGAGGCGTGAACTAGATCTCACCAAGCAAGAAGTGCAAAGGCTGGAGCTAGGCAAGATAGAGCAAGAGCAGTGTGATCGCATGACTTATTTGCAAGCTGAAGGGCATACTATAGTCGGCGGTGTTCAAGTGGTACCGATGATGCAAGGAGCCTCCAGTAGACAGAAAAGCACAAATCGACCCTTCATGAAAGAAGGACCTGATCCAGTGGGTACGAGCACGGACGAACCTGTTTACACAACCTACGAGCCCACACCTTGTAAGCCGAACGTCGACCCTTTCACGAAAAGCGGTCGAGCTGCACCCCAAAGCAAGCCAAAGCTACTACCTCTTCCAACCACTATCTCTCAACCCCAACAGCAACCACCAGTTGCCCCTACCACCTCACAACTCCCCAAAGACATTACCTATCCCCCCCTACAACAACCATCCACCCAAACCCCTTCGTCCTCTGAGACCGGTATCTCTTGCGGTCCCGTCATCCCCATCACCCAGCAACCCGTTACTCAGCAATCTTCCTCTATCTGGAAGATGTGGCGTCGCTGTTGGCGGCGGCGTTCTGTTACATAAAATGGGCAGAAAGGGCGCCTAGGATCTTCATCGAATCACTGATCTGCCATAAGCTGCAAATTGGGCCATCGGCACGGTGTCCGAAACCGAAAACTGGCGAAACAAGGCTACAAACATGATGGGGGGATGCGGTGTTGAGGACTGTGGCGTTTGGGATCAAGCAGCGGAAGCTGGCGATTGGTGTGCTGAAAGGCTGTAGGACTACGGAGAGGATAATTGTGAGGCCGTTACCTCATTTCTACCATGTTCACCTGCAATGTATCATCATCATATAATCAAGATGATTACTGAATTTGATGAATCTCGCTTTTCCATTCTTGCTCTGTGAGGGATCATGGGGGACCAGTCACACCCAGTTCGACCCTTCCCGGGCTCCTGACTCCCATATTCCTTGGCATATTTGAATCTCTACCCCAATATAGTTGTGACGCTGGGAAGCTTGGGAATCGTAGAGGAAATCGGCAAGTCGACGGTTTCCCATAAGAGCTGAACCACTCCTCTCTCCATCATCTGTCAAATAGAATCCAGCCAGTATCGTTTTCCATTTTTCTTGTCTTCGAAAAAGATGAACAATTTACCAGAAACGTATTGGGTGAAATTGTTGTGTAAGAATTTTGATGTAAGAGAGACAGAAGGCTACATAGTCTACGGTAGAAGAATCAATCTCGATTGCTCTTCACAACAAGAAGAGAATCGTGAGCACGCCCAATCCTTGAAGCATCATGTGGACCAATCAGACTCCTTTTCGTCCCGTTCCTACTTTAGTCCCATGAATCTTTTAGCGTGCGTTTAGTAAAAATTGTGAAGTGCTGCCAATCTAATTGGGGAAACACTGAAGGTGTTGTTACAGAGAATCCACTTTACAAGGGATTCCGGTGCCAGGCTTATCCAACCCCCACATTCGTGTTAAGATGCGTAGTTCGTTGTACATCGAGAAATAGAATGACTGACGGCAATTCCTTTCGGGCTCGAACTTGCTGTTACATGGTGAGTTCGACTGAAAGTAGAGGACAATATTGAAGACCGACATTTGAATTATAGACGAGGAACATCGATTTCCCCTTTGATATTCTGTGCACCAGCTGCTTACCGGAAACCTCAGGTCTTCACATTCAAGAGCTACTTGTGTGAAATCACACATTCTCGTGATCTATAAACAAAATACTACTATCCTACAGAGAAGACCGATTGCTTGAAGCGGAAACGTATTATTTATGATGGGACTATGCTACCTGCTAAAACAACTTTCAACCAGTTGGGTTGTCAGAACTTGCTCTGTTCCACTTCTCGTTACTTTGCCTCCCCCTGGCATTGAATTGATAAGACTACAGACGATAATGGCTCAAGGAGATGTGCGATGAACGGGGGATTCACATGTAGTGGACTTCAATAGTCTCTCTGCGCGTCTTGCTATTGAAGATCTAGTGTTTGAACCCCAAAAAGCGAGGCCATACAAGCTGTCCAATGACTTCAATTGAGGTGAACCGGGGATTGTGTGAATTAACTGGTCTACCACCGGAGACGAAGAGTAGCTGATGAAAGCAGTATCCTAGAGACATCAGATGATGAGCCTACTATGACCAGCTAATCGAGCCTAATCACCGCTTATAGTAGGCTCTACATCATCCGGTGGGTGGCTTCTCATGCCTCCTTGAAAGTTGCTGCAACCCTCACGACGGCTATGTTGACAGTATTGTCGGTTGCACGGTGAATTCTGTCGTGGTCTTGCATTGACAGCACCATTCTTTCTTGACATAGTGGCTTCTGGCCTTGGCCGCTTGCTCCTGTCTGCTTTTCTTGTAGAGAGCAATATCGGATTCCAGATCACCCGAAGTTGTAGGAGTACTACTCCTCCTGCTCCTACTATTGCTCCTACTACAGCTCCTATTGCTTCAACAGTGAGTCCTATTCCATCTGTCAAGTCCGTATCTGCGTTCCTTCTTAGCAGTAGCTGTGTCATCGAGCAAGACTTGTCCGTCAACGCCGCTAGATGGAGACCCGTTCCCTGCCTATCGTCTACCGCATTGACGTCCGCATGACTCTTTAGCAGCAACGTCACAGTCTCCATGTTTTCAGCATTGATTGCACACATAAGTGGAGTTTCGCCGTTGAGGTTCCGGGATGTCAAAGCCGTGTCCAAGAACGTCTTGCGTCAAAGTACTCGTCCTGTATGGCCGCAAGGTGAAGAGCAGTCTGGCCATCTTTCGTTCGTGAAACAGTAAGCGGGCTCTTTTGCAAGCATGCTGAGAATCTCGGGTTCGCCATCTTCTCTGGTCAAGGTCGGCGCATGAGCAAGGTCTAAGTCATCGCCATCGTCTAATTCATCGTTAAAAGAAGAGACTTGCGCAACATCCGTCGATGAAGCCCATGGTGAATGGGCTGGAGAATTTGCAGCAGTAGATGCGGTTCCTAGAAAACTCGTCAAGGCAAAATTGACATCCCTCATCCGTGGATCGGGTCCCTGCATGTCGGCTTCGTCGGCCACTACAAGGGCCCCTGAACCTCGTTGTTCTAACCTTGGATCAAGGTCTAAGTTCTTCAAGTACTGAATGATCTCAGCGGTGTCCTTCTTAATACGGGACGTCTTGACTCTGTTTACAGATTAGCAGCCGCTCTTGTGGACTCTAATAGTCAATGTGGATATAAGGCCTAGGGGTCGAGACTTACATATTGACAATGGCTAACGTCATGTTCAGAGTTGACTTACCATTGCTCAGCTGTGCTCCCAGCTGTTTCACATCCTTTCGACAAAAGGACCATTTGACCCTACCCCATTTTGACTTTTTTATTTCGCCCGTTTGGGTCACGAAAGGCTTAATTTTCTCAACCAATTCTTCTATCACCCAGCGAGTATTTACCAAAGGTATATACAGACTCTCTATGATTTCTGTGGGAAGCTCAGACTGCTTGTCTTCTTCAAGGAATCTCTTGAGCGCGTCTAGGATGTCGCAAATAGATCTAGAGTCTGCCTATACATTTGTTTATCTCTCGTGGAGAGTCTCGGATGCCGTCGACGAGGTCATAAAGTTTGTTGGCAGCATGTAGTCCAACGGCGACAGCACTGAGGATGGATATAGAATCTGCCATGCAAAGTCAGCATTGCCGAACGGTGCTGCCGCTCGAGCATCAGGATGAACAAGACAGAGGTGAGAATGGGGCTATAGACTAACGCCGAGATGAGCCAATCGATAAGGCAGGGTCTTCAGCTGTGGCTTTACCCATAAAGGGTGGCATGCACATGGCCCCCGACAGGGCAGTAGTAATAATCTCCAACATTGATCCTGAGTTGCAGCAGGACTACTCCATAGTCTCTGGAGGTTCAACAAGACGTTAGATACCCAAATGTTCCCTTTTTCTTCTTACGCGAACTAAACGTTTGGTGGTTTGTAGTAGATGGTAATAAAATCATGTTTGATTATTAACAACGGGGAGCGGCTTTTCCGAGGAGCACACTTTTCACTTTTCCAATGACTATGACTACAGTGACTGGAATTCCGAAGCCTTTGATTAGTGATTGAAAGACTCTTATCAGGGTTCTAAGCCCCAAGGCCGCTAAGCGAAGAGCTTACGATGATATCTATAGGTTAAGGTTGCATTTCCAAGTGACATTAGCTCACAGGTTGGAAGTTCTCATGTGCAAATTTAAGCAACCGTAGGCACCCTGATCCCCGGTAAATGGACTTGCCGGATCGTCGGCGAGGTGGTGTGCGCAACATAGAAATGTCTGTACCTTCTGATCCATATGCCTTGCACCTAATAACATGCATCGGCTGCCTGTTCATCTCAGCTCAATATTTTGCTTCACAAATATGTTGTGGTAAAACATCGCCCGGAACCATCGCAATAATGATGAAACATTGTTTGGTGGACGCAACCCGTGCGTACGGTCCTCGAATCATGACCAGATTTCTCGAGCAAGTCGATCTAATTGCCTTAATCTTCAAATTACTTGTCATTGTTGAAGTTTTGGGACCATTGACGGGATTTCTGAATAGAATCTTTTGTTGTGATGAGACTTATAAATACGTCATGCGCTGGATAGCTGTTAAAACATCGATCGAAGACTACGTCGCCACTTCTCGCGCAACCTTTTGACAAGGACTCCGATGACTTCAAGTCCTGATCAAGTCCCTTGCTCATTACGTCGTACTTCCTATTGATTGGCTCTCACTAATGGATCCTTCGATAGAGATTGAGAAAATATTCGCCGCAAACGCCTAAACAACCTTCGAACGACATTGCTTCGCTATAGACGGCAACCGGAATGGACAAAATTCGGGCCATAGTCGCAGAGTCCGCGAGTATACTCCGTGAGGGGAAGGTCTCGCTTACAGATATACAGCAATTCCTCATGTCGAGGGAAGATCCGGCTACGGCAATCAAGGATGCAAATGGAGAATTCGGGTTGCCTTAGTATTTCATAACATGATTTTGGATGGCATGGTTCACGGCGATAGTGGACGTACTGTTTTGATTCTCTTGACTATTAGATCTCAGAGGACTCTCTACAGAAAGTTGAGGTAACGGCCCTGCTTCCAGAAGCTCTTGTGTCGAAATATGAGTCTCGGATCTATCTAGCAAGTAAGCTCCATAGCAATCCTATTAGCCGTCATCATATCAGAACGCAGCGTACAACCAATTGAAAAAGCGCTTTCACGAAGATCATCACCGCCATCACCAGTTCGCAAAGCACTGTAAACGTATTCAAATACCTCTTAGTCTTTCGACAAAAGATAAACTTGCAATTTATAGAATTACCCATTCATCAACCACTCTTTCACCTCAAAACCAACCCGTCTGAGCTGCTTCGCAGTGAAAGGAGCAAGGCCGGAATTTGTTTTTGTGACCACAAGAGTGTTCATGTCATCCCCCCAAACCCGGAGCACCTCACTGTCCTTGAGCGTTCCGTTAGAGTCCAAAATATTGACTGTAATATCAGGTCTTTCGCAGCCACGCCAATATCCTGCAACCCAACGCCAGTGGCTCTCATTGCTATATGCGTCTGTAATAGACATCTGAGACGCTGCTCTTTCTGTGGTCATCAATGGCGAAAAAGGAATGATGTCGACGTTTGGACGAGGAACAGTGATCGATCCGTGCCGCGCAGCAGAATTGGGAACCGGATGTCGAATAACATCATCCCACAGCCTGTCCCAATGCCGGACAACTTCATTGTAACCAGGGACGTTCACTGACTCTGGATCCCTTTGGAAATAAGGTTCGCTGAGAACTCGAACGTTGAGTCCTGTGTGTTTCGCAATGTGATCATGAAGAAACCTGATCGTGAAACGAACAGCTTCCTTATCCAAACCATCTACGGCAATGACCTTGTTTCTCGATGACTCAGATGAGCGAGGGCGCAAAATGCTCGACAAGTCTTCGATTTGTTGAATGATGGGTATACAGGCGAGTGGAACTGACGGAATATACTGTGACGTAGAAATTGAGAGTCTCGAAAATTGAAGGGGCGGAAGTTTGATGGTTTGCGAACGCTGATGGTCAACAGTGAAGGGAGGCGTGGTAAGAATTAGACTGGAATTTGACATTGTAGTATGCTCTTTCAATGTATGAGAAGAAGGCGACAATTGAAATTCGACTGTGTTATAGTCCAAGGAACAAAGATTGAGTTATAGGACGTCTCAGAAGCCTCGATCTTACCCTCTTCTCTGGATTTCAACCCCATGGGGAAAGTTTTACAGATCCTAATAGTGCGCCTGACTCGGCGCACGATTGATTGGCCATTGTGCTAGCCTCTAGCTTACTTCGGCAATAGTGAGTATCGAATTAGATAAAAGAGAAATTCCTCGAAGAGCAACTAAAGTCTAGTTCGACGACTCGAATCCTTCCGAAGATTTCTTTGTCCCTATCACGCTTCGCCCGGTCAGTTGAGCAAAGAAGAAAGGATTCTCTAGGTAGTTTCGCAAGTGCCAGCCGCTCGCTAGCGGGCGGGGAAGTCATGTATAGTATCATAAGCTTCGTCCGTCTGCTCGCACCCTTTAGCTTTCCCGGTCCGCTGATCGTCTCGTATACTTGAGGCGTATGGTATCCCGGTGAACCCCTCGAAAGAACCTCCAACCAGCCAACCACACGCCCAGCAATCGCAGGGCTAGATAAGGGTGGGACACTAAAAGCCAGAATTTCTGGCACGGCTTACAATGTGGTGAGTATGAGACAGGGAAGTCTAAATTCACCTCCGAACTCAAGGGATTTTCTAGCTCTACAAGGATGGACGCAGGACAAGAAGAACAGCGCGCCTCGATCTGTCCGGCATGCACTTGAATCCTACAAGTTAAGGTTCGTCCTTGAAAGTTTCTTCATGTGCCTCATCACTTCGATTCAAAGGATCCCTCGCTGTTTCTTTGCTAGCTACTGCCTTCACAGTGACTTCCTTGATAGCTTTACTTTTACCACGGGCACGCTTTCAATTTCTTCCCGCCCTCTTACAGTAGCAACTTTAGCTTCCGGTCCTATATCACTAGTATCGGCTTCAAGCCTTCCGCGACGTAGTTGAGATTCTAAGTCGTTAATAGTCTCGTTCTTCGTAGCGACTTCCTCTAGGTACTGCACTGATCTCTCGTTAAGCCTCTCCTCAATCCGAAGCAGATCGTTCTGGCTTTGTTCCTGCTGATTCATCAGAGTTTTCTCTAGGCCCTCAATCTTGCAGGCTTTGGCTTCAAGCTCTAGCATCAGTTGAGTGATGTCAAGTGATTCGGTCGAGTTGTATTCCCCCGATTTGGTGAGATGACACGGGATTTCGGCATGATCTCCCCTAACCTCGTATGCGCGTTCCAGACGCATTTCAGATTATTTTCCGTCTCGCTGTGACGGATATGTTCGTGGTTCAGAGCTTCCATGCACATACGATGCTCCTGTCGTTCTTCGTGAAGGGAATTCTCGGGGGAACACTTGAAGCGGCGTAGTTACCATGGATTGACGTTGTGGAATCAGTAGATATTGGGCGAGCTAGGAACGAGTTGCTATCGCAAAGGTGGAGCAAGTATAAAATAGGTCGGCGATACCTCGTAGTTACACTAGGTGAGCGGAACTATTTACCGCGGCGAGCTAAAATGCCTTGCAGAGAGCTATAAGACGCCTTGCAGACCATAGGTGAGCTAAAAACGCCATACATGGGTTGTCCGCAGGACTAGTCGATCACCTGACCTTACTACAACCATATACGGCTAGGACATTCGAAGTGAAAATGGACGACCAACGTCGAGGCGTCATCCCTGCCCTTTCAGTCGATCACCATGCACAAGCCATTCTTACCGTTTGGTTCGAGGATCAAACCTTGTTGACTAGCCCAGACAACTCCGACGAATGAGTGACTACATTGGCGAGTTGCAAGTCTGGACCTTACAAGCTAACAACCTCCTTTATGAACTTACCCACAAGGACCGTACTCCTCATGTGGCATCCAGCCGCCGAAAGCTCCTATGCTTGGGCCCCCGGTAGCTTAGATTGTCTCCAGCAGAAATGTCGTCGAGCACAGTTAATAAGTCGAGCTTCAAAGACGAGAGAACATCTTTGCAGTCGGTTCGCGGTCATATAACGAGCCAGGTATTAATGTTTCACTATCGAACGTCCCAAATAACAAAGAAATCCAACCCTTGAGAAACCGCTGGCGAATTATCTCCCTCCAGCTACATCTAGCGCCGTCCATCACACATACCAAAATGCCCCAAATGATTCGCCTCTCAGGAAACTGCTGGCAAATATCTTCGCCTACAGCATTAAGCCCGAAACCTTGAATGAGAACATTCCATCGTCTCGCCGCCCTATCTGATGTGGAATGCCGATCACCGAGTTATTCCCCCTTTAGTGTTGCTTCACGTGGGAATTGCGCGCTGTAGTCCGTGTGAGAATAAACGCCCGTTACAGCCGTGATCCCAGCATTTACGTTTGAATGAAATCTCCAAGATCCTAATTGATTCGGTAGGCGTGTGCGGATGCGCAGAATCTCCTTCTTCGCTTCTCCATCACTCTCTAGACTTGCTTGGGAATAGGGATACCCGCATTCTTGTGCCGCATTGAACCCACCTATTACTAATTCCTGCTTTTTTCGCGACTTCCAGGTGGACTTTCGATTGACCACCCAGGTATGTAAAGTACAGTACAATCCTCACACCCACACAAATGCTGTACTAACTGTTTTCCTGTTGTCCTGCGCGCTTGCTGCATGCAGATTGCTGCAGGAAACCTTACAGGGTACCGAGCCAGGAACGTACGGTGCCCTTTTGAAGAGGGAAATATTGGTTGCATGCATACATCTACTGAACATTGATACTTACAATAGATTGACGATAGAAGCAATCTTGTTCACGCAATGCTCCTACGGGCTACGACAAGACACGGTGATGAATCCATTATTGATGAAGATGGAGCAGCATCACGAAGCTCGTCATGAGGAAGAGTTTGGCTCAGCTCCGTGGATTGAGATCGCCGGCGATCACTCGTCACATAACTCACCTCTGCAAGAGTACAATGGTTTTGCCTTCATGTCGAATACACATGTCCCATTGGAACCTCTCTATAACCGGCCGCCCATGCATCCGTCATACTCGACAGCTCAACCTCTACAGCCTTTAGTTATGCCGCAATGGCCCAGCCAGTTGACCAATCCTTCAGTAGATAATGGGGTTTCACCAGGCTTCCCGCCACCTCGACCTCTCGCTTTAATTGCACCCATGCCGATAAAGCCCCCATTATCCAGATCCACAAGCACACCTGCTCCGGTTTTGGCACCGCCAACTACAAGAAAAACCCTCACAGATCAAGATAGACGACGGATGTGCCAATACCATGAAGATCATCCGACAGTCAAACACACGGAGATTGGAGGTAAGATCAGACATCACCCCTACGTGGTTTGATTGAATGATACTGATTTATATCTCAGCAATATTTGAAGTAGGGAGAAGGTACAATGTTGATTGTAGCATTGCTGCTGCGACCCATTAGTACAGAGATCTAGCTGACATTGGCTCTAGTACCGTCTCTAAAGTCCTTCGACAAAAAGCAAAATTTCTCTCTCCTGATGATGGTAGTCGAACACCTATCAAACGGTCGAAAGGCAAGTTTCCTGATATCGAACGGACTCTATCAAACTGGGCAAAGAATCACCAGCACCAAGGTTTACCTTTGAGCGACGACATCATCCGAGACAAAGCAAGGTTTTTTGCGACAACCGTTGGTACCCCCAATTGCCATGTTAAAGTAAACAGTCCTATTTGGCTCGAGAAATTTAAACAGAAAAACTCGCTACTTGGCGCTAAAACGCGTAAGGCTGCCGACGGACAAGAACCAGATCGCAGCTTGAATCCAGCATTGAAGTCGGGCTCGCAGACGTCAAGTGGCATGTCTCCAATCTCACCAATGTTCAGCGCTGGGCCGAGTCCGTCCTTACGAGCCCAGCAAGCACGGCTCCCGACCCTCGCCAGCGCTAGTCCCCGTCCGCGCCGTCCAACTTTCCCTACCGTCTGTACGGATCCTTCGTTCGGCACCACCCCAGGTTCTTCGGAGCCCGCAAGTCCAAGATACTACCAGCAATCCATTGCAACACCAGCGCTAGAGTCCTCAATAGAGGAGATGGAAGAGCTACCCTTAGGCATCGACTCGGCAATGCAACAGCAGGCCTCGCAGCAAACAAATTCTCCAGCTCACAATAACAGCCCTATAACCATGGCTCCCCCACCCAATCCTACTCTCAGCTCCAGCGTATCCCCTCGCATAGGCACCTCCAGCAATGCATCCTCGCCCACGACGCCTCCTTCGCAGGATGAAGCTCGCCGCGCCTTGAAGGTTTTGATGAATTTCTTCCACCATCGAACGGCGCTGTAGATTCGCAAGAGTATATCACGATGGGAAAACTAATGGAGAAGCTGAAGCTCCAAGGAACAGGGTTGCCCGGTGGAATGCACAGTTTGGAAAGGGGGATGGAACGACACCTATGGGGAGGAAGAGGAGTATTCACTCCTTGTAACGCACTCGATCGACGCAGATGGTCCTTTTTTTCTTCTCTACACTCCTTCATCATGTTCTCACCGGAGTCCTCGGCCTACCGTCCATTTTCTCCACCTCGGCCCACATCCCCCAGGGTATCCTCACGCTCCAACATCAGGAACGCGCACAGACACACATTGGAGTTCATCTATTTTCCTTCTCATCAATCTCTCGCACTTACACACAAAGACACGACCACCCCGGCGTTTTATTATTTTCACCACCACTCGGAGGGCAAGGGAATCAGAAGGGGCGGACCCCAGGATTTATACGGGTTTGTTTCATCAAAGAGTGCATCAAATAAGACATACCCCAGCCTCGCGGCTCTCTATTAACGAATTTTTTGGTTGTTGGCGAATTTGATTTTTCTTTGCTTGTTGGGATTGGTATCGTTGTATATTTTTCTTGGTGGGGATGGGAAGGGGCTTGAATGGAGATTGGGGAGTTTTTGATGGTGCGTGTATCTAGTTGTATCTACTTGGACTTGATTGACAGACGGACTGACAGGTGAGGGAGGAAGGGATCATATTGCGACCAAATGTTCAAACGCATCTTTATTCATCGACTCCTGTACATTCTCTTATATCTATATAATCCCCTCCAATACCCCCACGCTCCCCTCTTACTCATCTCCGGCAGCACCCTCACAAGCACGAGCACCAGGATCTGGTATGCCAGATGCCGGCTCAAATACCCGTCCGCCCAAACCTCGAGTTCCGTTTCCACCTCCGCAACCGCCACGTCCACGCTCCCGAAAGCGCGTTCAGCGACAATGGGAGGCAGGAGAGATGCAACGGCCGAGGCAGCACTGTGCTTGGTGGTGAGGATCTCGGCTGGAGTCGGAGGCGGGGGTGAGGGAGGCGGGAGGGTGTTGTTGGGAAAGAGGTTTAGATGGGCATGTTGGAGTAAGGGCGTGACGAGGGTTGGGGGGAGGACATGGGTGGTTACAAGTTTGTGAATGAATCTGGTTAGGGTGGATTGTGGTCAGCCTTGTTTATAAGCCATAGGGGTTCAAAAGTTTGTATGCCGCGGTTACGGCTTTATGATTATTGGGGAAATGAAACGAAGGTGAACGAAATGCGCGTCATGGACTATCAGGGAGAGGAAGCATAGAAGGAAATGAGGCTGAACATGAGCATGGAAGTGGATGGCATGATGTCTGGAATTGGAAAAGGCGTTGGGCGCAGGTCACCGGATTGGGTACAGGGTCGGAGAATTAATGCGGCAAGTAGCCGAGTAGTACGAGGTTGATTGTAGTGGAAAGATGACAGAAATCTGGGGGTGGATTACGTCGGCCGCGCTTAGGGGAGGAAAAAACATGTCATGGAAACAATCGGTCAAGACATATATCAAAGCTGTGCTGATTGGACGAATAGATAGTTTCCTCCAAAGGATATAAAGTCCGCGGTCCGAAGACCCTTGATCCGGTTCTGGACTGGTATGAACTAAAGACTGCAGTAATGCAAGACGTGTGGGCCGGCTGCGAGACTGCACACACCTTCGAATACTTGCGGGACCGCAGCGTCACCAAAGAAACGAAGGACTCATTCCTCGAATACCGATAGATGGCGCAAAAGCATCCAAGGCAACTGCGTTCGAAGGTACGCTGACCGGGATCCCATTCCATTCGGTGATAAATGCTAATGACTGCAGCTGCAGGAAAGCCACCGCCACGCTTGAACACGCATGTGGAAGCTCAGTCGATACAGATGAATCAAGCAATTGGCTGACAATCAGGATGGTTGGTGGGGGTATTGACCACATCGTTGCCAATGATATCTTTGGAGGGCCGATCACAAGCTCTTCCACAACCCCCCTAATAAACCTTGCACAAGGGCCGGCGCTTGTGTACTACTTATGTTATCGTGTCAATGTATTCATGCAATGCCGTGATGAACCTTCCTGCAGGCCTTCTTACCCAATCCATCAACCTACATGATTGAGAATATCCGTCACACCTCATCCTTCCCTCCTAGTTTGTTGCCTCTTAGAACCTTTGTATTGGCTGAGAATGAAGGGGAAATCACAGAAAATAGGGAAAGTAGGGAAATCAGGGAAATCGAGGAGCTCGATACTATGTACTTCCTGGACCGTTTTCACGAATTGGTCCTCATGTACTGGTGTCCATATGGTGTAGGGGGTGCTAGAGGCACTGTGCAGCAGAGCCATTTCTCATGATATCCGAAACATTATAGAGCCACGCTCTTTACATGGTCCTGTGAGATGGATTAACCATTCCTGAGGAAGACAGGCAGTCTCATGTTCGGTAATTACTGAACACGGTAAACAGCTTCGACTCGCTTACGTAGAAGCTGAATCCTACAAGAAAATCCCTTCTATACATCTGGATCGCTTCATTAGGGGAGCAATAGGTGGAGCCCACAAGCTGAGTGTTACTGAACGGGACCTTCTAGCCATTCAAGAAGCAGCTACATCGCGTTCAAAACGTGATAATCAACCTGGAACAGTAGCAGCAAAGTTCGGAGTAGTGAAACTGAGCGATTGCAGAGAATTGGCTTCATGTAGGGCTATAAAAGAGGCGGAGAAGGCGGAGAGAGCCGAAAAGAAAAATAACGGACAATCTCAGGAACATCGAGTTCCTTTTATCTTAAATAGCCCTTTAGAGCATCATACAGAGCTAAACAGATGACTGACAGAGTCTGATGAGATTGTTGTAGGACGAGGTCATATGGGGGCATATTGGTATCTAGGTTGAAGAACTGAAGGCTTTCATCACACTCGCGGATAACCCGCATTGAAAGGATCAGCTCCGTGACCTGTTTAGCCCAGCAACCTGATCGCTCGTCTTGATCGATCCCAAGCGACACCCATTATTTAGATATAGAGTGACTCAAGTGAGTCGCTTGTTGGTAAAAGGTTCATTAGTGGGAGGCAAGACTTAGCTTATTTTCCTGCCGGATCTGGAGAAACCCTACTGGGACAAGAACAGTTTTTCCACTGTCTGTCACCTGGAATGTTCAGGGCGCTAAGGTAATCATGACTAATACAATCAGAGATTTACGAGTATCAGTCTAGGTTGGTGTGCCTGGAAACCTATGGTGCTGACTGTTGACCCAGAGACAGAATTGGATGGACTCCGCTGCATCGAGCGGCTTTCAATGGTCATAACAGCGTTGCACGGGTACTTCCAGAAAACCGTGCCGATATTAAAGCAACGGATAGTACAAAGTGGACGGCAGTGATGCGAGCAGCAACGAATGGGAACGTGGAAGTCATGGAGCTTTTACTCGCGAGGAACGCGAGTACCACGATCAAAGACATGGAAGGGTGTACTTCAATGCACCATGCGGCGCTGAAGGGTGATTTGTCGATCGTGAAACTTTTACTCGATCATGGAAATGATTTTGAAGTCCGGGCTAATGGTGGTTGGACAGTCCTACACCATGCGGCCTGGAACGGCCATGAAAAGATCGTGAGATATCTGCTGAAGAATGGGGCAAACGTGCACTCCAGGGCGGACAACGGATGGACAGCACTGCATCAAGCGACATGGAATGGTCATACCGCGGCCGTCGGACGCCTCCTCAAAGGGGGCGCAAATCCTAATGAAAAAGATAACGAGGGAGAGACGGCTTTACATCAAGCTGCTTGGCGTGGACATGTTTCGGCTATCAAATTACTCTTAGAGGAGGATGCTGATCCTGGCCTTAAGGATCAGACCGGACAGACAGCACTGCATCAAGCTGCAAGTAACGGCTCGGGAGCAGTGGTGCAGCTGCTACTAGACGAAGGTGCTGACACAAGAGTCGAGGACAACGACGGCCGGAAGCCTCATTCGCTCGCGGAAGAAAACTTCCATCACCCAATAGCGAATATTCTAAGGGAGAAGGAGACAGAAGTCTACGGTGAAGAGGTGCTTCCAGATACTGAAAATATACCTAGAACATCACTCCCCGGTTCGCATCTCGATCCAGCCGTCACAGCAATGCTCGCTGTAGACTCAGACAAAGCCACCATCGAACCATACGGCCAAGCAGAATTCTCAACGCCGTCGAAGATCTCGATAGTAGTGAACGGCAAAACCACTGTATACTTTATGAAGACAGGACCGGATGGAGAAATGTTCAGAGGTGAACCTCTTTGTATGATATTTTGACTGAAGTGCTCGTTCACTGACGCAATGGGTAGGAGAACATGAGTCGCTGACCGCCATACATTCTGCTGTTCCCTCGCTCTGTCCTAAAAGCATAGCCCACGGCAAACTCTCTGATTCTCTTGACTACTTCCTCCTTACCGATTTCATCGACATGGAAGCTGCTGATGATGGTCAAAATAGCAGTTTGTCTCTTGCTCAAAAACTTGCAAAACTTCACAGTTCACCAGCTCCCGTTCCTCAAGGGCTACTCAGACCAGCCTTTGGCTTCCCTGTCATGACCTGCGTCGGCCACACTCCGCAGAACAATTCATGGAGCCGTTCTTGGCCCAAATTCTTCGCCGAAAACCGGCTCCGTCCCGTCTGCAAGCTCGTCGAGAAGAATCATGGGGTGGACGCTCAATTGACGTCGTTACTTAATCGGATCGTTCAAGAAGTTGTTCCTCGTTTACTAGGGAATGGACATCTAGGAGGCAGAAAAGGTGTGCAACCGGCACTCGTCCACGGAGATTTGTGGTCCGGAAATAAAGCTCGAGGAAGAGTTGGTACGAAAGGTGGAATCGAAGAGGTCACATTCGATGCAGGCTCATGCTATGCGCATTCGGAATACGACCTAGGAATAATGAGGATGTTTGGTGGATTTTCTGCCGGGTTCTTTAATGAGTATCATCGATTGATACCGAAAACCGAGCCGAAGAACGAGTATGATGACCGCTTGGCGCTGTATGAATTGTAAGCAAGTCTCGGTGGCAGGCCCGTGCAGTTTCACCTTTTCTGACCTTCTCAACAGATATCAGTGGTTGAATCACTATGCGTTATTTTCCGGTGGGTATAGAGAGGATGCGTTGGATTGTATGGAGAAATTGGTTCACAAATACGGCAAAATTGAGGAAGAAGACCCAATTTCTCCCTAACATATTCTATGATTGCGAACGGATAGCTTCTTATTATAAAGTATTCGCGAATAAATGGTGTACAGTGGGGATAGTGAGGATTCGGTTGAGGGATGTATCTCTCTTGTAATATTGAATACCAACTTGAGACAACCTCAACTGTTCAGCTACTGCTGAAATCTAGGAGACTCATTCACTTCAGCACTAACGTAGATACCTAAGGTACCTGAAGACAGGGTGCTGAGAAGGTTACCTTACCTTAACGATGCTAAAGTACCCTACCTGGTGCTTTTACCTCGAATAGGCTAGACGCAACCCTAAACCCCTTCGAGGTCAGATCGCTTACTTTGCGCTCCTTTTGAGGAGACTCCGGCCAAATGTGAATACAGAGGGTTGGTGCCCCATCAACAGCCAAGTCTAAAATCCGCTTTTGCGCTCATTTACCGCCATATCTCTGTGAATTTCCCATGTGCCTATCGCACCGACTTCGTTTGAACTATACACATATATATATTTGTTTGAGCAAACTCGGCACTTTCTAGCAGTCTGCAGGGCTAAATTAGGGCCGCCATGAGGTGCCATGGACTCCCTCTATCTATGCGACTGAGTCTATGAAGTTGGTGGGTGAGCAAAAGCACGTTTCTGGCCGAATCAAAAGAGATGAAGGGTAGAACAGAAGATGAGAAGCCTATATATACGAGTACCCCCAGTTCTCCGCCTAGTTGCCGAGGCTATTTCTGGACCCAACTCGAAACTCGACCTTTATTCAAAACGTCTGCACGATATTTGTTGGCATTTTCTTAGATATCTTTGTTAGCACGAATGTCGTAGCATTCAGGCTGTCCGGAAGGTGTTGTACAAGCTCTCGATCGAACGGTTCAGTAATTCTTGTTCATTCGTTGCTTCTATAGATCGCAGTGATGTCATTGTACTCGCCGGTTCTGCCTCTTTGAATGAAGTCGTCTCGAGAGCTTGATGGATATTGCTGCGAGGAAAGAAAGAAGCTCGAATCCTGCCATTCTTTTTGTGCATATGTGAACACTAGCACTGTGTCCTATTTGTGAGGAGAACCGTTGTCGCTTCTGCGAAAGTTTCTTGGTATACGAGGACATGAGGGCAGATAGGCATATAGATATATTTGACTAAACTATGTAGTAGGTAGAGCATACGGATAAAGAAGGAAGGAAAGAAGTGGGCGAAGGGTAAATACCCATCCACTAGCGCCGGATCAATGCGGAGATTACTAACCACAGGGGTAACAGTACCGTTCCCTGTTTCCACCATTTCCAACAAAGTTGAGATGCAGGATAAGTTCGGCATAAGCGAGCCGCTGAGTTCAACACGTCGGTAGTCTGAGATCTTGAGAGGATAGGACGGAAGGAATTGAGAGACACTGGATTCAGATGGGGCGTGGGACAGTATAGAGTATACCGGGGAAGATGTGAGAGATATATAGGCACGTCGAAGAGAGTCCGAATGAATGAGCGTCATTTTTTCGCGCTGGGGTGGGCGCTTGACCGCATGCACTGTTATGAAGATAGCGGGCTGGACCTCGAGTACGAGTACTCTAGCGTTGCCTTCGAATTCTCTTCTCATGTCTAAAAAGGGAGACCTTGGTCAATCTACCTTGGCGACCGTATTGATGGCGAGACTGGTCTCATATCATTCATCGCCTAGCGGGGTTTGGCCGAGCAAAAGCCACTAACATGATCACATCCAGTCCTAACCCTTGCAATCTCTGGATAAGAGAGGTCCGTGCAACGACTTGAGGGAACATGATCGCTGCGGGCTACGTCGTGAAGGAAGATTGTTGACAAATAAAGCCGTGGAATTTGAATGAAAGGAGACTTTCGCATCTCTAGCGTCTTTTGTTGGTCAAGCCATGAACCAGCTTAAGGTGTGTCAACTTCCCCGCGCAACACCATGTCGATCAGCTTGCAGACTTGATTCTTCCTTATCACAGTCTAGTAACGTTTCAATTGTCAATCATCTAACCAAATAAGATTGTAGCTTGGTCATGTGGTTCACTAGCTCTGCGGGCAGTCCACGCATCTCATGCAAAGCCTTTAGCCCACACATCTGCCGCCGCGGTTACGTTCCGCTCCCCAGCATGTGACTGCAGTGATAGCCTCTGGTCGTCGAGGTCAGTAATTAGCTCAACCACGTTACAAAGGCCATGTCAGAAGCGCTTTGTTAAATCCTTTCGCTCTAGAGGCGAATGCAACTGTACCTTAGCGAGATATGACGAGAATTCTTCTTCAATAACATTAGTGTTTCATCACAGGCTTGAGCCGGCACTTTAGCCCTTTGATCAACAGAGAGCAATCAAGTAAGATATCAAGAACAGGATCAGAGCTGTGGGCATCATATGCAGTGGTTTATGCGTGTAGATGGTACTTTACTGGAAAATAAAGCTAAGGGGTTAAGAGGATTAATATCTAATTTTTTTATTTTTAATATACTTTTTCATTGTATACATCGAAGTACTAATTGAGCGATTGGATGCAAGGTTCTGTGCACGCGCTGAGTGGCTGTGGAAGTGGCTGTGACACCGGAGGTAGATGCAAGCTGCAAAGAACTCCGCCGATTCACATCTGCAGTACCTAGTAACCCGGCTTTGTCTCGACGTTCACATACGATGATCAAGCCTCACGATATACACAATCGTCATACTCCAAGACCGTGATCACTTGCAGACAAGAGTGAAGCGAGTTGAACACTCTCATGTAGGCTAATCGTAATTGCTGGGCTCATGCCACCTAAAGCTTGACACTTCTAGACTATAGAAATTCCGTGCCTAGAGGCATTCTGTTCCCATCGCGTAATTAAAACCCCAAATAGCTTCCGCGTAGAGTGCAGCAAGGATGTGACCACCTCTTCTTCTTCGTCCGTGTCCTACTGAGACTGAGATCGGGATGCGAAAGAGGAAATCCAGCACTGTCGCGGCTTGATTTAAAGTCAGATATTTTAGCTGGCGATGATATCATATTCTGAAGGAGTCGGCCAATAATAAAGTAGTCTAGCCGGTTCTTTTCACGGTCGATTTTAGAACCCAAGGTGACAAAATCGTTCCACCTGTCTGTTGCAGATCGAGAATCATCGTCAGTGTTGTACTCGTCTAGTGTGGGCACAAGGGCCAAGAAGATATGATGTTCTAACGAAAGAGACTCAATATAAAGGAGGAATGCCGAAACAAGGGACTCATAATATTCTTTTTCATGCGCAAATGGACCATGATCAATGTTCTCTCTAAATTTGTGCCGACCGTATAAACTGAAGGCAGATGAAAGACAGCTCTTGAGATTACTTCAACCCCAGGCATTGAGTGTAGATCCTGGCTCACGAGGATGAAAGGCACTCCGATATAATTACTTCTGTAGAGCTGTTGTTACCTATTAGCAGATCGTTCACGTTCAACACGCAAGGTGCTTAGACCTAAAGGCGAATATCTCTGGAACCGGAATCGAGCTGTTCCTTCTGACATATTCCAAGGTTGTAGCCTTACTGGTAATTAGGTTGCTAGCGGTCTAGTATGAATAACTCTGGTTATGTTACGGAAGGACGTTGCCTGGAACGAGTGTCTACTGCTACGTGTCTATCTCCTAACAATACGATCAATCTGTTCGACAGATAAGTACGGTAGCGACAAAGGTGTGTAGCGTCTGATAGGTAGGCGAATAGTGAATTACAGGATGATGAAGGTCGTTACTTCTTGGAAACTCTTGCCCTCTTCTTGCAACCAACCAGCATGATCAGGCCGGCCCTTCAAAATGGGGGCCGAATTTGGCGGGGAAAACACACAAATCAGCCCCGAATTTGGTGCAAATAGAGCAAATACCTAGATACCATACCCCCAAAACATCCCCAAGCTTCATTTTTGAAGCTATACAAACCTCAGTCTTACACGGGGGCAATCCTAGATAGTCAGAATGCCCCCCAGGCGTACCGGACGCAAAAGGGCTCCCTCCAAGGCCCTGCTTCACCTAGATGCACCCAAGGCTTCTAAGGCACGCAAAATCGCCCCCGTACCTAAGAAACCTATCGTACTTTCTTCAGGGGCAGAGGTCTCCTCACCCCCGGTACTTTCAGATGTAGAAGACCTTCCTTTGCTCAAGCTTAACCCCCCCAAGGCCCCTCAGACCCCTCAAGCTGTCAACGTAAACGCATTCACCTCGCGCGAGCTTGTGGTCTTTGCCGCTAAGTCTGCTGCTGCTCTTATCGCTCGAAGAGCGCGTGTGCCATCGCCAGCGAAGCTTGGCTGGTTTGGAGATGAGGATGAGGATGAGGAGGATCTAGATGATAATTAGCCTAAGACTCAAGCACCTCCAAAGCAATCCACGAAGCTCACTGCATCGGTGAAAAGACGAGGACCGGCGAAGCCAAAGCCATCGCTAGGACCGCTCAGACCGTTCATGAACATGACAGTCAAGTATGAAGCCACCCTCATCGTCAGTGACGTCTTGCAAATTACTATAGATGGTGAGAACGACGTCAATCTTCAAGATCTGCATCAAGAGCAGATGCAAAAATGCTCTAAGCATGCCGATTTCATCGGCCTGGAGTGTGTGCTAGTATCTATAAAAGCCACCGTCGTCTGGTATCTAAATCGAACGGACAAAACCATCTGGGGGAGAAAACCGCTCGCTGGCTATGCGGCGGCTGCACGTCGCCGAGACAATAACGCTGAAACTATATACCATTTTTGAACCTATAGCTTCTACCCAGCGCGTGACGCCCGAGTAAAACTCTTAATGTGTGCCTGCGTTGTTCCCTTGCAATGCCCCGTTCTTGCCCTGCTCTTCATATTGACGATAACTTATACAACGATGTTCTGGTCTCCGATCTTTCCCGCAAAGATCATGATTCCTTAGCACCCGTGGTGCCCGTGGTTGTAATGCTGAAATCTGTATATGTGGTGGAAGAGAGGGATCGTACGATGGGGAGGTAGAGTGTGGTTGTAATCGAATAACTCTTTCCTGCTCTTGTCTTGTGTCACGAAGGTTGGGTAAGTTGTTGATATAGGCGTGCGGTCGCAGTCGTTCAATGCTTAGCTCTGATCGATAGTAGAGAATGCGGTCTGCCCGGGATCACTACAATCCCGGTCGTCCTCGGTGAGCAGTCGATCGTTCATAAAGGTAGAAATTCGATTTGTCGATATGAGTAAAGAAGTTGGGCTTGGCAAACCCCTCCAGTATACCGGACATCACTCGTCCTGCGCAGTCGATGGGTTACTACTCCTTCGGCCACTTGTAGTCACGAACTCGAGGCTTCTCGAGGCTTATTCGGAACGACTATTCTACTAGTATCTTTCCATCTCTTACTGATAACGGCTTGTCGTTTGTCGTCTCCATGAGTTGTAGCTGTTAGGGAGGGTGTTGTTGCGTGGGTGAAAACTCTGCACGATTGCTTTCACGACCACGCAACGTCCTAACTTCGTTCGAACTGCGTCAGATTGAGATCTCTTGGCTCTTCTGACTCCTTAGAATCAAAAGGTTCGTAGCCAGCACCACGAACAGGTGGACCTCGTTGCTGACCTGTTTTCATGATGCAATATAGAACTCTTCATGCTTTTGATCGGGTTTGAAGGATAATGCATGCTGCAGGCTGTTAAACTTCATGGCAGAGAGTGAGAGCAGTGCGTAGACTACCGTTGACTAACCTCGAACACGAGGTGTGATGTGTAAAATGATGGTGAAGAATGTTGCATGACAATGAGTTGACGTTGAGTTAGGGTCGAATTTTAGGGTTAAGGTTAGAAGTAGGGTTGCACGAAAGCTTGAGTTAAACTTTCACGCGGGTGGCAGAGAAACAATAGAGTCACTTTACGTATGAAGGCGAACTGTATTCGAAGGTAAGGTCTAGATTAAGTCGACAGCTGACAACTTTGAATGCTTCGTAAACCAAATTACATGCATGAATGAAGGGTTATTCTATGTTAAACTCCTTGTCCCACTCCTCATCTTCATTCTCTTCCTCCTCGTTGACGGAGTCATCTTTTCATTCAAACAAGGCCGTCAGCTTGCGTCACCAGAGTCCGTCGTCGGGCCCGATCGCCGGAGATTCTACCACGTTGGGCAGTTCGATCAGTAGGTTCACCACCATAGCGTACGTCAATCCGCCTAACCCTTGTGCTTCTTCTGGGGTGGGGGACTTGGTGAGCCGGGTTAGTTGATCCGGCCCACCATCATCGGGCGCAAGGCCTCTGACGGTCCGAAGGTTCCTTCTTAATAAGCTGAGTAGTTGATCCTCCTCAGTCAGCGTAGCCTGAATGTTACGGGTGCCCAGCGTGCGTTGAAGACCATTGAGAGCAAAGGGAAGTCTTTTGACTGCAAAGGATCGGAATGTGGGTAGCCCTTCCCAGGAGATCAGGTCGCGGGGGAACCAAGCCAGGCCTGTGTGTCGAACACTGTCTCGAAAGTTGAGCCCAACTCGTTCTCCTTGTCGTCGGTTGACAGGATCTCGAGCATTCGATTGACTGGCGTTACAAATCCGTCGACGACGTCAAGCCTTAGGAGTTCAACGGCCTAACCACAAGACTCGGTGAAGTTCTGGATTGCCTCCACCTAGGCTCAAGTGCAGTGATCCGGTCAGAGCGCTCATCATGAGATCATTCAGGCGCTAGATATCGGTTGACGTCGAATTCCAAATACTCGTTGACTTCCTTGACGGGTAGGAGAAAGTACGGGCGGTGTTTTGGAGAATTTGCAGGGTCGCCCGCTTCGTAGCGCACAGACTCGCAGTAGGGGTCGTTGTTCAAGTCAAGAGACTCGAACAGCTCGAAGGTAATTCGATATTCTTGTCGCACCCCAAAAGAGGTGTTCTTTGAGGCTTTCAGACCGGTGTACACCCGTTGTTTAGTATGCTTGAGAGCCTCCCGCAATTGATCCCTCTGGTGGGGGTAGGACGGAGCACCTGCATGATTCGTTTGGTACCAGCGATCAATAAGCGATTGCGAATAGTCCAAGGCTTCGAATTGAGGGTTGGAAAAGGCTTTATGGTCGTGAAGAGCAGTGGCGAAGATGTCCTTGTGGAGATTTTACGCTTTGTTATAGGCGACTCCGCCTTAGCTACGAAAGTAGCTGAACGAGGTGAGCTCCGTGGTAGCAGAGCCAGCGTCTCTAGTCAGGGCCCACGTATAGTTGACGGTTTTGCAGAGCGAGGAGGTTGTCGTTGGATTGTTAAAGCTCTTGGACCACTTTGTTAAACAGGGGTTTTTGCGGAGCAGGGCAACAGCAGGTGACCCGCCTTGCTCTCCCAGTGTGGGACGGGGTATTATTAACGCCAAAGTCCAACCAGCAGTCCGAAGCGGGTAGATGAAAGCATTGGTTCAGATGAGCGACATACCTGTCCAGACATAGTCGAGCTCCAGAGAGCAATTCCACTAGTAAGTCATCATGGGTGGCAAATAGTCTTGGTAGCACAAGTGATGACGGCGGCATTGAATCTCGTGACTGGTTCGATGACGCTCATTATTTGGGGTCGAATAGGCCAGCATTGGAATTGTCTGCGCTATCTTCCCTGAGTCAATGTGGTAAGCCGAGCGTTCTATAGGGAAAATCAAAACCGCAGGCTAATCTGGGTCACGACAGAGCTGGAACAGAAAGGCTTGATATGATGAGCAAGAGTCCAGTCACCACCGTCCACACCATTCAGAGCGAGGGCTGTAGTAGTGCTGAATACGCACTACGAAACAAATCTGCCACCATGTTGCTCGTGTGTCAAACCCTCTTCACCGCAAAATTCCAAGGGAGGACGTGGTGAAGATAACACATCTCTGAACTCGGGTTTGCGCCACCCCAAACGCTCGATCCATCCGGGGTGTGCTTGGCACCAGCACCACGTCCCCGCTCGGACATGAACAATTAGCTGTCGGTCATAAGGACAGAAATTTCCACCTTGGTCTATCCACTGGCGCAAGCGTCAGCATGTATAATACAACACAAACACCCCGGGCATACCTTGCTCAAACACCCCCGACAGAAGACGTGATAGCAGCTTCTAATGCACATGACGTCGCAGTGAGGCACGAAATCCTTCATGCAGAAGACACAACAAAGAACTTCTGATTTGGGGTACCTTATAGTGTTGCCGCCCACCTCGTGCTCTACCGCCCTTATGAGGGTCGACTTGTTCTTGTTGTAGAGTGGTGTCCCGAAGGCCCGTTCCTTGGAGCGTAGCTCGACATGTGTGGGCGATGCGCCTAGGTTTCGAGCTTGCTGAAGGCGTTTCTGAGGTCTTCTCGGGAAGCTTTTGACTGAAACAGTACGATGATGCATAATCTTTGAAGAAGGCGGGCTCAACTGAGATTTGAGTGGTGGTTGACGGGTGTATTCTGTCGCTTGAGTCCCTCACGAGCAGCTGCTCCCAGCGCTGTGGGACAGTATCTCCTTCTCGCCTCATTCATAGAGACGAACGGCGCTGATCTTCCCAGTGGCGTATTATGTACAGAATGGTGGAGCATTGACTCGATCTTCTTTCCCTTGTTTGTGATCCTGTGCATAACGGAATTCTGTCCCAACAAAGCAATACATAGTAACTGGCGAAATAGAAAGATATGGAGCGCTAGATGGATACATCAAGCGGGGAGGGGGGAAATATAACCCTCGACATCTCTATGTTTTCACGTTGAAGGTGCAAGTGATCCTTTACCTACGTTCCAAAATCCTGGCCTTACCGCACTAGGCCGGTTGCTACTAGCCCAATTTGCTGCACGCTGAGACCACCGCAGCAGTACCAAACGTGTAATTTGCGAAGTCAAGACTGCAGGGACCCACATGTTTGACAGGAGGAGGCTGGCGTAGGGACTGTCAGAGTTCCCCATCTGCACTACATTCTATATTACCGACAAGCCTCAATGATCCCACTATTCAGACAGCAGACACAAGGATGACCAACGTTAACGATTATGCAGTTGTAGAGGGGGCGGTGTGCGTCAGAGTAGACAAATGGACTCAAAATTACATATGTATTATACAATTAGTGAATCTATAGACCACCAAAACAAGATGTGAAAGCCGTCAAGATCCAAGACCCACAAGTTGTCCAACTCCGTGGATCACGTTGTTCCTCAAATTCCTCGGCAGAAGTACGAAGGCTCAAAGGCATGACGCGACGCCCTAGCGGAGGTACTCTTGTGTGTGTCGCAAAAGCAAATATTTCCGCCATCGCCTTGTCCCGATTCATCTGGTGCTTTAAGAAATGAGGGATCAGAAACGGAAGTCCTCCACGTAGTGCAAACTCTTCCAAGTAAGCTGTATAACAATCTTCAGAGTCGCTGAGCTGGAAGAGGAATGATGATTCGATGTAGTTGGCCGCTCGAAGACCTGAAACCAGAGCAAGCGAAGAATAGAAGTTCGACAGAGTGTATAGATGCTACCATGGTTCAGCGACTTAAAGGGAGAAGGTTAGATCAAGCTCACCTGCGCAAGTTCTCTAATACGAAGACCTAGGTTTCTATCAGCAACGACGCACTCTTTGACCCTTTCGCACAGATGATTCCATCGTCGGTGCAAAAGTTGTAAGGTATGACTATTCTCTGCAGGGAGAGCTGGAGAAACTCGATGTAATCGTTGTCGTTGAGCAAATCGGCCAATTCGATGAGACCCATACTGGTGATAAGGTCGAAAAACTCCGTGTCCGTTTGAAAATCCTGCCTCCAATCGATCGCTCCTGGACGTTGATAAGCATGTTGATGGCGCACCGCTAGTATGTCCAGTAGTCTCAATGCTTCCCTGGTATTGCGCTCCTTGAACAGTTTCTGGACTGGCTTGATCAAGAAATCCAGAATTTTATAGAATTCGAAGAATGAAGTTGGGAGGCCAGGCTGGAGAGCGTAAGACAATGCCCGATGCGCGAATGGACTTTGCGTTTCTAACTCCTGCCATCACATTCAGCAAATTACATTTGTATAGATGTATTCAAGAAGACGACTGACCTTCTCGACTTGAATATACTTTGATCTCGCGTGCGGGTATTCTCGCAAGTATCGGGATATTTGGATGCTTAGACGGACGTGCTGAACGATGAATTCCAGCAACGATTTGGCATCATCGCCGAGTGCTTGCTTGACCAAATCCTTAAAAGGAATCTTTGCAAATTGCGAGCAACTGTCCTTGTCAATGTTGAATGCAATTGTGCTTGCTATCTCATTCAAAGCTTCGTGCGGCGTCCATGACCATTCCCATCGAGATTCTGGAGGAGAGAAGGGTATTTCAAGTGACTTGAATATATATTGGATCTTTTGATCAACGCTCAATGTATCCACAAACTTCCGGGAGTACGTTCCACCTCCTATGTAGATGACGAAGGCGTTCAGAAAGGGTACCCATCGATTTCGCAGCAATGAATAGAGAATATCTGTATCTTCGAATGGAAAGAAACCACAGAGAAGCTGGATATCATGAATGTCATAGCCGCGGAGGATGTGTTTTGCTACAGATTCCCATTTGGTTAAGTCAGCCCCTGGAGTTGATGGTAGATTGATCAAGGTCGTAACGGAGCCACAAGCAAGAGAGCGGTTCAATGAAATAGCCATGTCAAAAGTCTAGGCCTAGCTAAGGTGTCCAGTCCTCTCCGGCGATTGGGTTTAAAAAGAGGCAGACGCAAGGCAACTAACTCTGCATGCATACTGCGAGCTGCGACAAGGCTCTGACTATATAGCTGGGTGAGAGGTTAGGGTAATGGTCGACCAAGAAGAGATCGACTCCATATGGGCCGACGCCTCCTTGATATCGTGTTGAGATTGATGGCGGGGAGGGCGGAAGACTTCCTTGATCGACTCGCTTCACTCGTTTGAAAGTGACCAGCATGTGTAGATGATGTACCGGTCAAAACCATGTCTACCATTCTTCTCATCCATAGTCAAGGATGTGGCGAGTCCTAATAATCGCAAAGGTCTATGGATTTTAACTCTAATACGCGGCGTGCCATCAAGCCGGAATTCGGGATGTGCTGGTACCAAATTCGTAAGGCCTGCATGGCGATGCTGATAGTCGCCACGCCATCGAGATCGGAGAAGCAAAGAATGAAAGGCCTTTGAATACAAGGATCCACAAAATCCACTTATAGAGTTCGGAAAGATAAACATGGGCGAGGCTATAGTACGGTGGACGCGATTACGATCGAAGATGCTAACCGAATCGCGACGGACGTTGGAAATAAACCAAAAGCCTTCTGAACATACGATCGGTGATGACCGAAAGACATGTGCTTACAAGATATCCCGGTTTGGAGGCCCTTCCAGAGCATGTAATCCATGGGTACAGCAGGTGCAGTCATGTTGAGTTCTGATGTTCAGTTTTATGAACTAGTAAGATTAAGTTTTAAGGTTTCGGGCCTCCAAACCGGGATATCTTGTACACACATGTCTTTCGGTCATCACCGATCGTATGTGTTCAGAAGGCTTTTGGTTTATTGTATGGAATCATAGATCTGGTAATTGCAACGCTGAAGGTGGTGGAGTGAAGTCCGCTGCGGAATCTTATATTTCCTTCAAGACATGAAAGGAGTGAGTGGTACTTTCGAATTCTGAGCTAACCTTGGGACATCTTTGGCCTCTCTCTCCTATCATCTAACCGATTGGATTGAACGCTCTTTTCCAATTTTGTACCTCGTAATCATAGCAGAATAGACGGACTACTAGCGACGCTGGTAATGGGCCTGTTCGCAAGGATCACGTTTGAAGGTTGAGCTGGAGGAGGTGAGGAAGGCACGGGGAAGAGGTGAAGGGATAAGGCCTTGATGAATGCATCACGGCCAGTTAGAGGTATGGCGAGCTGGAACCCAAAGATGGCGCGGCGGGGCTGGCGCATGAGGTGTTGAGCCGTCTGCACGAGCGACCTCGAGGCGATCAAGCTCAGCTTACCCTTAGCTTCATAATTCACACTTCTTTTCCACTTAACAAGAACTCTATATCCCTTCGATATTCACGCCTCGAATGGTTTTCTGCGTTTGGTGCGTACAGCGTATCATTGTACTGCACAAAGCTCAGGTTCACAGCAATAACGTTGAGATTTTCTGCGCTCCTCGATACATGCGCTCATGATTTGCACTAACTAGCCCCACTTCGCAACGAGGCTTGATCGCTGGCGTGGGGCCGGGGGGGGCCGCATGCCAGAGCTTTCGCTGGCTCTGGGTGGACATGTGATGTTCATCAGGTCTTCCAACAGACGCTGAAAATAGTTGTCAAGAAAGGTTCGAGAAAACGTTTGAGGCGGCATATATTGACATTCTGACAGAGAATTTAGGAGCTCTGATCACTACACGACCTTAATACATATAATTTGAAGATTGGACGTCTCTACGAGGAAGGTCTGCGGACCAGCGTTCTGAGAATAACGGAAATGGGAATAGAGTCCGCTATTATTTCACAACAGACGTGGAAATGTGATTCTGTGAGATGTGGGCCATTTGGAGGACGGAATGGAGAGTTTTGACCGCTTCCCGGAACTCCCTGAGGTGACTGCCCCTTCTATTACTTGATCTGCGGCCCAAATTCTTTGCCCTTGCATTCACGGCCCACATCACCGGGTGCGTTTTGCCTGAAATACCAGCGGAGTTCTGACTTGCCGTCGTTAATCTTCTAGACGCTCCATAGAAACGCTCCCAAATTGGTCAAGGAGACGCGTCCATATCACGAATCTAGCAGCTTCTTTTGCCAAATTAGGCGTGCTGAGTATTTTCTTCAGGTCCTGGACCCGGGATCCCGTCCATATTGTATTCAGCCGAGTGCGCTGATAGGTCGGACATTCGGTCAGAACATGTTTGACTGTCTGCCTGCCCTATCCACACGGGCACTCCCTCGAGTCAGCTCTTTTGATACTGTATAGGTAGTCCCTCAAGCCTATCTTCCCCGTGCGTAGTTGAATCAACGCTGAGCTCAGAGCTCGGTGAAGGCCTACGTGTAGGCGGAGCGCTGCCCTTGCTGGTACCTCGATAAGCCTTTTGGTAATCGATCCTAATTTCCCCCCCGCCAAATGGCTTCCCAATCTGAGTAGATCCTTTTTCTTAGCCTCATCTCAATCGATGATCGCAGTGTTGCAAAGGGAATGTTGAACTTAGGAGGGATAGGTGTTGACGAGGGGCCAGCCCGTGGCCTGCTTTGCTGCCCTATTTGCCATTTCGTTCCCTGGAACCCCTATATGAGCCGGAATCCAGTGAACCCTAACTTCTATACCTCTCCACCTGAGGAGGTCTAGTGTAATGGCCAGGACCCGCAGTATCCCTTGACCCGATTGAGTGCCTGGCTCCGAGGAGGAGGTGATTGCTGCCTGATTGTCTGTAAAGATGATCAGGGATGTTTTATGTCCTAAATGCGAAGCGTGAAGAATATCGGTGAATTTGGCAATGGTGACCATTTGCTGTTTGTCTGTTTCATATTTGATGCTTTGAAATATAGACAAAACATAAATATTAGAGCATCTCGTTTCCGCTCCCTATTGAATAGCACGGAAGCTTGCCCGAACGAGGCTTAGTGTAGTCTTGGCACTCGCCTAGTAGTACATAGACTCAGCCTTCGTGTAGTTAGAAAATACAACCTTCTTCCGATCTGTCTATTGCAGCAGCGAGTAGTGTATCTATCAACACGCATTTAGGCTTGCGTGTCACACAACTTGACAGTATCCGGATCGCCTCGACAAGTGAGGATCGTAATGCAAAGTGAGACAAGCCTAATAAGAGTGGGCTGGTGTGGGAGGAGGGGCAGTGGTGTGGAAGCAGTGGGGCAAGACCTAGAATTTTGGGCCCATTCTCTGCGCTACAGGCGCTAAAGTCAGCAATGATGTCTCTAAGTTACCTGATGCAGCACCCAGGTAAATTCTTATCAATCCTCCAGACAGCAAACGCATGATGCGCAAGACATCACTTATCTTCAGCATCAGAGACCATACGAAAAGAGTTGACTGATTAAATCATTCCCCATGGCCAAAGCTAAACCGTCACTGACGCTTTTGGAAATGGAACGCAAGTTGGGATACAAAGTGGACTCCTTGACTTATCCCGACGAGAGCTCGAAGCGCTTCTACTCCGATCTCAGACAGATTCCTAATAGTACATACGAGCAAACTAGAAAAGAATATGAGTGGATGATTTACCGTAAAGAGGAGAGGATCGACTCAGAGGAAGTCCTTCCAGAGTTGAATGTAGTCAAAGTAAGCAGACTTCGACCGTAGATTCGTCAAGCTGACACAGTCATAGACGATTGCACATGGCGAGCACACAATTACAGTCACGCGCAGGAATCGAGTTGTATTCTACAGTTTTACCGTGGATATTCGCTACGGATGGGGATTCGACTTGCCGCTGCTAGTCAGCAGCGATGAAGCATTCAGAATCTTCTCCGTTGCAAAGGTATGTTAGCATTGAGCTGGCACTTTTCAGAAATGAACTGAGTCGATGCATAGCTGCAACCGAAAAGACTTTGCAGCGCAACTTCAATATTCTTCAGACTTCCCAGAGAAATTCGCGACAAGATCTATGCTTTCGCACTTCCTACGGGGAAATGGCAAGGAGAAGACGTGGGCAACTGCGATGGACCAAAACTCACTGGAAGCATCGGTGATCCTAGTGGTTTCTATTTCCCGTTGAGCAGCGAACTCAGTGTCATTAGAGTTGACAGACAGATACGCCAGGAGACACTGCCCCTTGCGTATCGTAGGACGGTCTTCCACTTGGATGATATGGACGACCTCATTAAGCTACTCATTGCGGTCGGCAAGATTGGTCGCGACAACATTGAATCACTGAAGTTCACCTGGGAAAGCAGAGCCGACTCTGAGTTAAAATGGGACAAGGCTTCGGACTCTGACGACCTATTTTTGACATTGCCCACCCTTCACGCCGCAAAATGTGTCCAGCTGCTCAAGCAGTGCAAAAGGCTTCAATTTTTGCGCCTATGTTTCGAGAGCGATCTCATAAACAATATATCCCCCGACGCCTTTAAAACCGATCCTGGCATCCGTGGACTTTGCTCTGTTCGAGGAATCAAAAGTGTACAAATCTGGGATTTGGAGCATGAGCCAATAGAGCAGCGTGGCCTAGCCAAGTGGCTCAAAGAAAAGATGGAGTCTCTTGGGTAGGAAGGAGAAAATGAGAAGGGAATTAGCCAACGAGATTGCAATCAATGAGCTGGAATTCCCCAAGTAGATTGGGGTAAAGAGGAACAGGTTAGTTCAACCGCTTTTGCTAAGGTAAGCATTTAACGTCTCACTTGTTGTCGTCGATTCGACCGTACTTGTTGTCGCTTATCGTCTGCTTCTTACGCAATTACTTTTGCAGTCATCTTGTCTGGTTAGCTTATGTTGTATATGTCATTTTCGATGACTTCAGTGTGTGTCTGTTGAGCAATCTCTAACCATCTTCATGTAGGTCGTTCACGCCATGAAGAATCTCTTCACTGAATGCCCACCTCTCTTCATCTTGTTTCTCTGCGCCTCGACAACGAACCTGGCAGTTCAAAACACTAAAGCGCATTTCACCGGAAGTCTTTGTACTTAGCAGATGTGATTGTCACACCAAATCCTGGCCGCTAGATCGTCCAAAGCCTCTACGGTGATATCCAATTAGCATCGAGACAGAGAGAACCCACCGTGACGCTTCATCTAGGCTTCCATAGCGAGCAAACAAACTGATGGACATTTGGGATGAGAGGGCGAGTAATTGGCTGCATCATCCGCCAACCCAAAAATCTCACACTTCTAAGAAAAGAGCTAAGCTGGCGATATCGATACTGTAGAGGGGGACAGGCGACCGCAGTCTTTCTCTGATGGGACAGTCCAAATATTTCCGCCATATGTTTAGCGTTTCAGTGAGCATGCACTCATGCTGAACTTGAATTGCAAAGCGTAAATCAACAGCCAATTCATGTTTTCTAGATAACTAAAACATGTCCGTACGCCTTCAAATGAACTAGCAGATCTATGTACCTTGTCTTTTGAAGATTCGCCCCCGGGCTCAATTATTAGGCTTTGGTTTAAGGGTCTTCCCATGGTCAGTCTGATGACGTGCCATAACACCGACGTCCATCTTCCGTTTGATGGAGAATCCATCAAGGCAGGTGCTTGGTCCTTTGTAGATCTACCGGGAAGCAGCAGGTTGCACGCCACATTCGGTGACCCACGCCATGAAACATTCAACAAGCTTTTGCAGCGATTCCAGGACGAGGTGCTCCTTGACACTCGGAGGCCACTCGGTCCAACCGCTAACTTTGGTGTAGAGCCGGGTATTTTCCTCTTGACATCGATCGAACACCGCCTGCTAGCTCGTCGAGTCGGGGGATATGTCCGAAAACGCCGGGGATGAAGTCAGGGATATCGATTCGAAGGGTTGGGAGGAGTTCTTCTCTCAGTACATCATCGACCTGCTTCCTGTGCCCGGATGCATCTGCGAACGAGGATGCAAATGATGGGTGGGATTGAGGAGAGGTTGTAGGTTGCGGTATGGGTTTTGTGCGCGCGACTAGGTCGAATACAGCTGTCGCCAATCCCAATCCGCGAACGAAGAAATACAGCTGCTGTGAAGGTTTTCAACGCGACATTGAGTTTGGAACCGATTTTTTACCTGGAAATCCATTAGTAATGGATATAGAAGCTTAAAATTGAGGATTACCATCGTGTAAAAGTAGTCGCGACCCCAGGGTTTTCAGCTCTGCAGCGTTTGTACCTGGAAACGTCGTGCTGAACGTTGCACGAAAGCTATGTAGTCCGTCATTGATAGAGTATATTTCGATGACTCCTAGCTGGGAGAGGGATTGTATCACACCGAGGACAGGTGAATATCTCGAGACCTGAATCCTGTCGAATGCTTCAAGAAATCTTGGGTACAGGTACCAACGCATACCGGGCAATTTAGACGGAGAGGAACCGAATTTGCCGAGTGCTGCAACAACGTTGCCGCCGAGGGCAGCGATGCAAATATAGATGGAAAATGCTGGATACGGTCTAACGATGAAGTCTTCACAGATGAAAATCATCTCTTACTCCTACTACAGCTCCTATCGCTTCAACAATGAAGCCATGTAACCTGCTATTTGCCATAGCTGTTGCCCGAAGCCATCCCAGCCCCTATCAAATAGATCTTCCTGACGATGCCATTGCCGTAAACACTAACAGTCCCACAGTGTCCTTTTCGTAGACCATCGAATGAGCAAGACGGTAGTACCCGTTCACTAGCAGGTAGTCAATCTATTACGGTTTCACCGGCTCCTTGGTCTCCGAGCTGTCGAAATCAATCATTGCTTCAACTTTACTAGTATTCGAGATGAACGAATGGTGATACACCTTTGGTGAAGGGGTGGTGCTTGGGGAAACAATATCGCTGCTCAACCCAGATACGGGGTCTGGGTCGGCAGGCTTCCGTGTATAATTCTTGGGCTCTGTCTCCTCCGACCACGTGTCAGCCATCACAATGTCCTTGTCAATGCGTTGAATATCTTCGCTTTTCGTTAAGTTTGAATCCTCGGCAGGATACTGATGACGCTGGTCTTCACCATTTTTGAAGCCGATCGAGGAATCGTCAATGGCAAGCCGAGCGTCTGGGGTAGCAACATCAATGTCGGTTGGTTTGTTCAGAGTGCTCGGGCTTCCATTTATTTTCGAGACTGGCGGGCTAAGTAGTTCTACTCCGTACTTGGTAATCGCAAATTTGTGGAATTCCTTATCAAATCTGATCCATCGATCGCACTGGATTACGTTAGCGCCATTAACGTTCATCGAGGACTCGCACTACAAACACAAGCTATGCGTATCCCGAGCCATAGTATTCTCTCCAAACGTGGTGCAGCCATTGATGATAGCTCCAATGCGCGCTCTTCGATGACTTGAAACCAATTCCCAGGGAAATAATTCTGGCTGTATAGTTGACCACGTAAAGCAAAGTCTTCGGGCAATGGTCGATCTACACCATCACTAGTTTTAGGAAAACCCTCCCCCCAAACCCTTGAAGTCATGACCTCAGGCCTTGCTAGTGTATTGAGAAAAGAACAGATGTCTCTCCAGGGAACATCTCGTTCCACCTATTTCATAGCTTTCTCAACAATCACAAGACTCCAGAGGAAAACGAACGAAACGTGTACGAGAGGAAACACATTTTTGTCGCCAATGCGCTGTAAAGATATTGATAGAGTAGTAAATGTGATCTTGAAGGCATGGAATATGATAACTTCTGACGATTCGATTTCGGAGGCTGTCAGATTGCTAAACGTTGATTGAATAGATGAAGCCAATGGAGCGTGATGTATGGCGTCGTCATCGACATCGAGATATTCAGCCCTAGGATGCACTGACCGGGGGCTCGCTCTCTGCCTTTTTTGAAAACAGACTTCTTCAAAGGCAAGGCGGACGACTGACTTGTGAAGGCCACGTTGTTTCAAAGCTCCGTATTCCAAGAGGGCAGCAATGTTGGTGACAGCGGCAAAGACGCCTTGTTCCTTGAATTTGGCAGTGACCCTCCCGATGTAATTGTCCAGTAAACCATCTTTCAATTGCTGAAGTGCGTTGCCGAATTCGCTGAGCGGTCCTCCAGAGAAAAGGGTTGCATGGGCTTTGATGAAGACGTTCTCCAAAGATGAAGATTGATGATACGCAGTTTCCTTACCGTGAAGTCTTGGCGTAAAGAGAGTCATGATGCTGCCTCGAGCACTTTCGAAAGGCGCGACACACGTCAAAGATTTTGTGTACAATGACAGCTGCTGTAGGCTGTTCGGTCGAGCAAGAATGGCAAGATGATGATACAGTCGACCCACGTTGGGGCTCTTGTCTGCAGCTTTACTATACCAAAACCGCGCTACTCCACTCCAGACTTCTCGGTCACAAATATCGTCATCCTCAATAGCCATACGATATCGAGCCAAGTCTCCAAGACATTCAATCCACGTGTCTTCAAACGTTGAAACTGTTTCGTAGAGAAGGGTCATCATTGAACATGCGATGTATATAAAGGCTAGCATATGATCAAGAGATTCAGGAAGTCTATGTCGAAGCACCTCCAGAAAGGCGTGGATCCCATGCCGCCACATTCTTGCTAGCATGGAATGTTTGACAGCGAGTCTGCTTAAAGCAGGGCTCGCTGATGGATGTTGAGAGGCTAAGAAGAAATCATGATGTTCATGCAGCAATTGTTTATGAAGGGCGATAAGGGTCTGCCATTGCTCGTTTGTTAATTTGCTTTTTCGAGAAGGGTCCTTCTCTTGAGCGGCCACGGGTTGGTTCTCGTCAACCTCAATACACTTGGCTTCCACCATTACCAACCCAACATAGATGCCTTCGACCTCTACAACCAGTTGGTCGTGGGATATTGGCCTGGTCTCTGGCTGTCACATGTGATCCAATAAGGCCAAATCATACTCTGGGTCTGGGTCTGCCGATGCAGAGTTATCCTGAAAGCTTGGTCCTTTGCCACTTTGACAGCCTGCGTTGAGGGCCTTTCAACGGCAACAAAATCTTGTTGTATAGGGCGGTCCTCTCCAGTTTTGGCGTTAGACCGCCTTTTCCATCCGACAGCGTTTTTCTAAAGCGGGATATGTGAGTTTGTGGGTCGTAGGCACGACGGGCTGGTGGGGTGTGTTTTTTAGTTCGCACTAGCGTTGTATAAGTTGGATTATCTGTATTGGGATCGTATAATCTCATTGTAGGGCCAATTGAGCTTTGCGGTCAAAATCCGGGTCTTTTCTAACAAAGGGTCCTCCAGAAAGAGCTTTTGTGTGATGAGCCCGGGAAGTTATCTTACCAACATTATGTCCATAAGGAGGTGGCTCAGGAAGCCTGGAGTTCTCTCCTGCTCCGTGTTTCAATGGATTGTATAAAGTTGGAGGAGCATCACGCGTTAACGCATCGTCGTATTCGAAAGACTCCGCATGTGAGCGCTTTGCGTGTTCCCAGATTTCCGGCTCTTGAAGAAATGTGGAACGTTGGATCTTTCGTGCCGGGAAGTGAGACTTCTCGTTGCTCATGCCGATCCTGGCCACCAGAACTCGTGGGATGCCACAAAAATCTCATAGATTCACTATCATGCATCAAGTTGTTGCGGATAGGAAACAAGGCATGGGATATTGGTCAGCGCTCCGTTGGACTTAGTGGTATTCTCGCGCTGCTTGTAAATCCCTGCAACGACCACCCAGTTGTGAATACACTACGAAGTACGGAGTATTTGATGACCGACCATTCTTTATATGAGATTCGTCCTCGATGCCCGCCCCGTCTTTAAGTCCCTCAGGACGAAGTGATTGGCTGAATTTTGTCCCCAATTATTTGCACTTTGGCGCCACAACTTCAAATCGTGTGGAAGATGTGCTAGCTAAGATTTTCAAACCCTTTGCCGCCTGAAAATCTCATTTCAAATCTATAAATTCTTTCGTATCTCGAAAGTGAAGCGACCATCAGCTGGCACTGTTCATTTGCTTGACTTATTCCAGGAGGAGCTGCATCGAGTCTACTGTTGAGTTTCCATTGGAAGATTGCATGATGAAATTTCTACGATCGAGTCAGCAGTAGCGCTGGTATCTGAAGGTTGATTGATTGATTGATTGATTATTTCATACGCGGATCCAGGAGCCTAAAGCCACCTATGCCGGAGTAACTAACTATTTCGCACATATATATGGATAATTCATCGAAATCAACGCTCCCTCTGCTGCTCAATTGACTAACTAGCCATTTAGCCATAAATCGCTCCTAACTCCATTGTGATGAGAAAATCCGTGCGAGCTCTATATTTATGCCCCTTGACCAGCCCTATCCAGTTGTTTTGAAACCGATACCAACTTTATCGCTCTAAGTTCAACTAGATAGTAACGTAGAGATCCAGGGAGTACATCTGCTGCTTCTGGAACGGGGACCCTTTTGTTGGTATATGAGGGTCAGAGCGAATATGTGCATGTAGATATATTGACTATGTAGTAAGGTAGGTACTATGGAGGAAGGAAGAAGTGGGCGAAGGGTAAATACCCATTCACTAGCGCCGGATCAATGCGGAGATTACTAACCACAGGGGTAACAGTACTGTTCCCTATTTCCAACACTTTTCTGCCATCAGAGGCGACAACGTTGTTGGATCGTAATCGTAATCTCTGAACCCTCCCTGCACGTCTATTTCGTATTCCTGAACGATGCCTCCGCCGTTACGAGGTTTGCTTATTCTCAGCCCATATTGACGATCGATCTTTGACCGTTCGTTAAAGAGAATGTTGTGTTCTGATGTATTGTTCTTGATGTATGCACTGTAGCAAAAGCCTCCCCTGAGCGACCACCCAAATATCTGAATACACCAGTCTTTCAGGCCCCCGAGTTGTGGTCTTGCACCACTGATTCGTAGACACGTCAAACGTAGGCTTGATCCTCGTCCTCGTTGAATGTGTGTTTCTGATTCTGTTCGGACTTCCTGTTGAAGGTACGCGTCGTCAGTCGCGTAGTCCACCCGGCTAGATTTGCAGCAGCGGTATCGATTGAATTGAATTCATCCTTTGACCCCGTAGATATATCGATATGGCTTGGATTAGGAGGCTGCTGGGCGTGTTCCTGATCCATTTGGAGCGATTCGAGCTGGTGGCAAGTCCAGACGTATCGCGTACTAATATTTATCGTCGTAATCGGGGGCTCGATTATGACGACGATGAGGTCTCTTGGCTCTCCTGACTACCTGTGTAATAGATAGCAGAAGGTTCGTAGCCGGCAGCACGTACAGCTGGACCTCGAGCCAGCCTGGGGGGTGCGGGAGAATTTTGTCCCCCGCCTCGTACTCTACCCTGAAAACCTTCCTTACTTCCATTGACTACGAGCGTATACACGCAGATCATTCAGTTTTTGTGCATGTCAATGGTATTATCATTGCAATCTACGTCGATGACCTACTACTACTTGGGCCAGATATCAAATCTATCCAAAAGCTCAAAGATCAACTGAATTCCTGCTTCCGCATGAAAGATCTGGGGCCTCTTGCCTGGTACCTCGGCATGCAAATTACTAGGAATAGGTCTAAACGCATTATTTGGATAAATCAGTCTACCTATATCAAGCAAGCTATCGAGGATCTGGATATGGTTAGCTGCAACCCAGTTGGTACCCCGATGGATGCAGGTTATGCACTAAGGAAAGACGTTTATCTGAAGGGTGGGGTATGGATTGAGTATAGCACCTCCAAGGAAGAACGTTGAGCATATCAATCTATCATTGGTACCCTATTATGGATTGCCACTCAGACTCGCCCGGATATTGCCTTCGCCGTTAGTCGATGCAGCAGATACTCCGCGAATCCGAATCCTGCACACGATACGGCCTTGAAGCGCATCATTAGATACCTCGCTGGTACCTCGGAATCAGGGCTTCGGTACGGCCCCCCTGGGGGAGTTACTGGTGAACTTGTAGGCTATGCGGATGCTGCCTATGGTGACTGTTTGAATACCAGGAAATCTACCTCAGGGTTTATCTATTTCATCTGGAATGGACCAATTAGCTGGTCATCAAAACGACAGATGGGGGTGACTACTTCTACTGCGGAAGCTGAATACGTTGGTGAATGTCATGCAGCAAAAGAAGCCACCTTCCTCGTTCAAGCTTTAAGGGAGAAAGGCTACGAGAGTTCAGATACCAAGCCAGTCACTCTATTAGCCGATAACCAAGCCGCCATCAAAATGGCGAGTAATCCTATCAATCACCCTCGGAGTAAACATATCGATGTTTCCTATCGTTATGTTCGATGGAAGGCAGCTGAGCTAAAAGAAATCGAGCTGCTATACATATCTACCGATGAGATGCATGATGAGGCTCGTGCCTACGGGGGTTAGCTAAGGGATTTGAGCATCGACGTCACCGTTTTCGTCAATTTCCTTGCCTTTATTTCATTATAGGGAGAGTTGGTGATTATGAAATCTCCGACTGCGCACAGACCACATATAGGGCCGAGACTACTGGTACGGGTGAAAACATTTCCACCCGCATTCTTTTAGTTTACTTACTTACTGCGTATCTACCAAATATGCATACTACTACTGCTATCTTTGGTGCAATTGCTTGTATATCCAACTTTATATATATATCAATGAATATTCCACGTCATACTCGCAGCGAGGGATGATTGCCAATCACACTTGGATATCAACGCGAGGCTTTGTGTAACTCTACGAAATATTTACCCCGCAACCGTTCTATCACTGACTCACAATCCGCATCCTCCATCGTTCTGTAAAGCACCCTTCGACATTCAAACAGCCTAACACTTTATTGATATTTTCAGCGGAGCACATTCCCAGTCATGGCAAGTCGCGGTGGTCGTGGTCGTGGCGAACGTGGTAGCGGTAGCGGTGGCGGTGACGGTCGTGGAAGAGGGAGAGGTGGTGGGTTTCGTGGAGATGGAGGAGGTGGGCGGGGTGGCCGAGGTGGAGGAAGAGGAGGGCCTAGCGCGATTGAGGTTTTTTCGTTAGTTCTCTCACTTCCGGCAACACCTAGCTTCCAGACTAACAGGGCTCCACAAGGCCTCCCGATGGCGTTCCTCCCTTGAACGCAAAAGTTCATGCTTCGGAAGATGCATTCCAGAAAAACTTATCATCCGGAACGGGCATCGAAGGCCTTCGACTTGATGCAAGCTTCCCGAACAGACCAGGTTATGGGACTAGGGGGCAAAAGATTACATTGTATGCGAATTACTTCGAGCTACTACCGGAACCGAATCTGGAACTCTATCGTTATAATGTTGATGTGTTGCCTATTGCGGCGGGCAAGAAACATAACCAGATTGTCAGGTTATTACTAGAGTTCCCAGCATATTCTGAATTTCGAGACGACATTGTTACCGATTACAAGTCCACCTTGATATCTCGCACAAGGCTTCATCAGGATACCGTGGAGTCTGCAGTCCAGTATCGGGCGGAGGGTGAGGATGATCCATTACCCAATGCACAGACTTATCGGATTCGTGTCGAGGAGACGGGAACCCTCACGGTCTCGGAGCTTACAGACTATTTGACTTCTACAAACGTAAGTGCGGTCTACGCAGACAAGCAACCCGTGCTGCAAGCCCTCAACATCTTCCTTGGTCATCACGCTAAGACATCTTCTGCTTTCGCTACGGATGGGAGCAGTAAGAGCTTTTCGCTTGGTCAGAATACTCCAAGATATGATCTCAGGGGAGGTGTAACAGCCTTGCGAGGGTTTTTCTCAAGCGTACGAGTTGCAGCCTGCCGCATATTAGTCAATGCTAACGTGAGCCATGGTGTCTTTTACAACCCCATACCTTTGGATCAGTTGATCCAACAATATGGCTCGGCTAAGGGTTTCAACCTCTTCAAGCTCCAGACTTTTCTTAAAGGAGTACGAGTCCGGACAATCCATCTCAAGGAGAAGAGGAACAAAGCTGGGGAGCCTATTATTAAAGCCAAAACCATCTATGGGCTTGCGACCAAGAATGATGGTCAAGCTATGGAACATCCACCGCAGATGCCGATGGATAAGCCCCTTGGTGGAGGGCCAAAGGTGGTAGAGTTCTTCCTTGGTGAGTCTCCTGGAGCGCCTTCGAGTGCATCAACAGGTCAACCTGGCGGGAAGAAGAAAGGCAAGGGTAAAAAGGGTACCGCACCGGCTGAGGCACAGGCTGGAAGTTCTTCCAAGAGTGTCGGTGGTTCTTCCTCGGGTAAATACATTAGTGTATTTGACTTTTTCAAAAGTGGTATGTATTCCATTACTCTACCTCAGGCAGTTCTAAGAATGTGGACAGCCCACGGCCGTACCATCAAAGATGGGAACATACCGGTCGTTAATGTTGGAAATCGGGAGAATCCAAGTTACCTTCCCCCGGAAGTCTGTGTTGTTCTACCTGGACAGACCTATCGGTCCAAGCTGGGCCCACAAGAAACAGCAGACATGATTAAATTTGCAGTTCGCAAGCCGCACCTCAATGCAAATTCAATAGCTCAAGATAGCCCACAAGTTATAGGTGTTTTACCATCGACTAACGTGACAATGGTAAGTCACATCTTAAACGTGTTTAAATCGGACACAAGTATACTTACACTGATGCAATTAGACACGATTTGGAATAGCTGTGAACACGAAATTGATAACGGTTCCGGCTCGTATCTTGGACGCACCAAAGATCAAATACAAGAACGATAAATCGCTATTTGCTAACTCTGGAAGCTGGAACATGGCGGGTATCAAATTCAACACCGGAGGGACATTGCGCAACTGGTCCTACTTGCTGATTTCCAAGAATGGCGTCCCAGATGCGTTCGATGCGGCCGGCGCGCGTCATACTGTTGGCGAGTTCCATAGGGCTCTTCAAGGAATGGGTATCACAGCTGAGCAGCCCACGCCAGGATCGAGAATTGTGATCAATCACTCGGAGGACATGAGACTTGAGGCTGCGCTCCAAGGCGGTCCTGGCAAACTGGGGCAAAGTAGACTCATGCTTGTGATTTTACCCATTGTGGACACGATCTTGTATAATCACATCAAGCATCTTGGGGATGTTAAGCTTGGAATCCACACCATCTGCGTTGTTGGAAATAAGTTTGCGAAGGAGCAAGGCCAACTACAATATTTTGGGAACGTCGCGCTGAAGTTTAACCTCAAACTAGGCGGCGTTAATCAGTTGATCGATAATGCGCGGCTTGGCATTGTCAACGAAGACAGGACTATGGTTGTCGGTATCGACGTGACGCATCCATCTCCTGGTTCTGCTTCCAACGCACCAAGTGTATCTGGCATGGTCGCTAGTATAGATAGGTGGCTTGGACAATGGCCGGCTGATCTTCGCATTCAGAAGTCGCGCCAAGAGATGGTGTCTGACCTGGACTCAATGCTGGAATCGCGCCTTCTTCTTTGGAAGAAGCAGGGAAAACACCAAGCATTTCCAGAGAATCTTCTCATCTATCGCGATGGTGTTTCGGAAGGCCAGTATCAACTACTCCTTGACATTGAACTACCACTCTTACGTAAAGCTTGCGCCGGGTTGTACCCAGCTCAAGACACGAAAAAGGGTCTTCCTCACATCACCATCGTCGTCGTCGGTAAACGACATCATACTCGATTCTACCCGACCAAAACGGACGACGCCGATCGATCCGGCAACCCGAAGAACGGTACAGTTGTTGACCGTGGTGTTACCGAGGCTCGTAACTGGGATTTCTTCTTGCAGGCTCATACCGCTCTTCAAGGCACCGCTCGACCCGCCCACTACTACATCGTTCTCGATGAGATATTCGCCAAACGCAAGATCACTCCGCCGTTCCATAACACTGCCGACGTGCTCGAGGATTTGACGCACTGCATGTGCTATCTTTACGGTCGTGCCACGAAAGCTGTCAGTATTTGCCCACCTGCTTATTATGCCGACAAAGTATGCGACAGAGCTAGGCGCTATCTTAGCAAACTGTTTGAGATGGAGACGCCATCGCAAACTCCAGCCCAGAGTCTAATAGGAGGAACGACAGATGCGAAGGCAGAGGATATATTGATTCACCCTGACTTGAAGAATACAATGTTTTACATCTAACGAGAAGACGAGGATAACAAGAATGCGATTATGAGAACCATGACAGGAGAAAAAATTTGGACTATTGGAATGGCATTTGGGAAAGCCAGCCGGGAATTCGGATGGATAGAATAGCAAAATGATCAGCAGATTTAACTACGCTTAAGCTCCATCTTGGTCATTCTTCGCCAGCAGGCCTAAAAACTGAAAACACTGTGCATATGCGTGTGATGCCCATTCTCGTGCATAGTTGGGAGTCTCAGTCCCGCCCCTCACCATCAGGACCAAACCCAACTCCCAGCTTAGGCGAACCAATTACCGCGAAAGTGGTTCCAATACGCACAACGTAGTATAGAAGAGAATTCAGTTCATTGCGGCTCGTTGATACCGTGTCTCTGTGGTATGTACACTGTAATTCCCTCTCGGCTCAAAGCATCGCGGTCAGCACTCGTAGCAGGCGGTTTCTATGTAAGGAAAGACGTTAATCAAGGTGGTAGGTAGGTAGTGTTACCGCAATCGTAAGGGGGTAAAGATGCACGCACGTTCGATGTTCTAGCATCGCGCAGTGCTACCTACTCGAGGCGCAGAAAGGTTGTTTCTCGGAGCGTCTCACTGCGTCACCATCGGATTTACTTCCTTTGAGTTAGAAAGGCTGCCTTACGAGAAAAGCCCAAGCATGCATATAACACACAAGTCTACGATTCAAAAAGTCTCGACACAACGGTCTTCCTTTTACAGCCATGGGTTACAAGGTAATCTCCAAACTTCTGAAATCGGGTGGATGGAACAATAGGGACTCGTTCCGCGTCACGGCAAATATGAGAAGAGAGAGAGAGAGAGCACGCAAGCAAGTGGACACTTGAATACTATATCTATCTAAAGACTGAGCTGATGGAGTGGGTGAGTGAGTGAGTGAGTGAGTGGGAAAAAGCGCCCTTTCTGGCCGGAATCGAGGAGGTGATGGACTGCAAGAGTCAGTGGGAGCGGGCCTTATTTATGCTTCTGGACGACCCTGTTCCCGGGGGTGGCCTGCCAGGCAGGCAATCTCCGCGATCACCCAATAGCCCCCTTGTCAAGCATGGGTATGTAAATTTCACAGGGCCGGCGAGTTGATGTCGGAGTGACGTAGTAATGATTCAGATGGATTTCCCGGCCAGTGATGAGAAGATCTCAGAGTATCGAGGCGGAGAGGGAGGTGTGGCGAATAGGTGGAGGAGTGGAGAGATTTGGATCTCAGGGCCAGCCAAAGACCTCAGGTGGAGAGATCGATTTGAGGAGGAAGATTCCTGTAGGGGTGGCGAGTAGGGATCGAAGTGAAGAAGAGGAATCCTAGGTCTTTGGGTCTTAGACGGGCGTCGCCAAAGATCTCAGGGTATCGAAATTAGGAGGCAGAAGAAGAGTTTTAGGTGCGGCGAGTAGGTGATTGCGCTTGGAAAGGGAGAGATAGTTGGTGTGAGATAGTGAAAGATGGTGATGCGGCACACCTTGGGTGGAGATTCAAAGTAGAAGAAATCGTAGGATTTGGATCTTTGGACCAGCTCGAGATCTCCAGGTATGTGTGTAAATGATCAGATAGCATAAGTAAAGCGACAGGAAGAGGTACACGCAGGTAATAGGTATAATAGATACTCTAATAGGTACGAGTAGGTAGAGTGTCGAAGATGTGCCGAAGCACGAAGAAAGAAGAGAAATGCGAGGGAGAAGAGTCTTAAGTATTATTGAGATCGGTTAATGCAACCGTTGAAGTCAAGCTCACATCTATGACTTCTACACAAAATTCTCACGGGTCATCTCAGCGCATCGAATGATCCGAAGTCGACTAGATTGAAATGTGGTAGTAGATATGGTAGTAGATAAGGTACTCGTACTCTGTACGCTTCCGCAACCGAAGTTTGACGCACTAACGATCAGTCAGCGTGCTCCAAGTGATTCTTTGGGAGATAGACACTTCGGGCAAAAAGCTACGTGCACGATGTTGATTGGACCTTAGGAAGACCCATTTACGGGTTCGGTTGGTTCAAATTAGGCTTCGGACCTATTGGTGCCCGCTACCAGATCCATCCATCCAACTTCGAAAATCATCGACTGAACCAGTACTGTTGCCAGCTCACTTGGTTCTCGAATGTCTATGAGGCAGCTCACCGAAAACGGACGGGAGCTCTGCAAGTCGGCTGGCGGAGAGCTAGTGAATGCGCCTAAGCCGATCATGGGTCGTTCGAGCTCAAGTCGAGGAAAGGAGGGGATAAGGATAGAGTCACATCTACAAAACCAACGAGGGTTCCTCTGCCTTGGCCCGTTCTTTATGATCTTTCTATTGAACGGAATCCTTGATACTATAATCTAGGGGGATGAGAGCTATCTATATACACATTTCTGATGGGTATACCCCCTATTATGCAGGGGGCTTCCGGGTGGTTGGTCAAGGGCCTTGATATTGCCGTTTAACACTCCCCTCAATGGAAATACCCTTGACGTTGGCTCATAAGCTTCCCTGAATCTAAACCTGTTCCAGTCCCAAATCTTTGATAAATTTGACAAAGGCTTCGCCGGCCAGTGGCTTTGTCATACCATCGGCTGCCTCCTCTTTGGTAGGTATGAAAGCGAGCTTAATAAGTCCCTCAGTGACTTTTTCCCGTAAGAAGTGTTTAGTTCGTCCGTGATGCATCGGATTTTCGGCAAGGGCGATAGCGCTTTTGTTGTCGGCATGAATGATGACTTGTCGAGGACCTTTGTAATCAAAATGATCTAGTAATCGACGCATTCAGAGGGCTTCTTTTGCTGCTTCAGAGGCGGCCATGTATTCAGCTTCACAGCTAGAGAGAGCGATGGTATTTTGACGCTTAGAGCTTCAACTGATGGCTGCACCACCAAGCTTGTAAAGATAGCCTCCAGTTAATTTTCGATCGTTGTCACGGGCCCAGTTTGCATCCGTATAACCAATGAGACCTTCGTTTCGATAAACCAATCCCAATTTCGAGAACTTCTTTAGGTAGCGGAAGATTCGTTGAACAGCTTTCCAATGTTCTGTGGTTGGGTTAGAAGAGAATCGTGATACCTAGGAAACAGCGAAGGCGATATCAGGACGCGTTCCAAGCATAAGGTACATAAGAGATCCGACTGCACATTGATACTTAAGCTTGTCGTTGTCGATGGCAGTGTGATCCGCCGAGGCTGGTTCCAGAACAACATCCTTATTCATAGGCGTTTGACTACCGCGAAGGTCCATCATATTTAGATCCTTCAGAATCTTTTGCAGATATGTCTTTTGACTGAGGCGAATGGTGCGATTTGATCGGTTCCTAACAACTTCCAAACTCAGGTAGTAAGCCACAGGTCCCAAATCGATCATCTTAAAGCGTTTCGACAGTTGATCTTTAAGCTCTTGAATAGCGGTTTTGTTGGCTTCAAAGATAAGTAGATCGTCCACATATATAGCTACAAATATACAGTACCCTGCAAAAAGTCACGGTCACTTAAGCGAAAACACGTAAAATCGCGTACCTTCAAAACAATCAACCTTCTTCAACCACATTCACCATGCTCAGAAGGGCTCCGTTAACTACAATTTCTGGTAATAAGACCTTCAGAAAGGAGCTCGATTTGTTGACTAAAGGGAAAATTACGGGGCAAGCTGAGCTAGGAGCTACACCCACCCAAATCAGTCGAAATTTGAACGTTCCCCGCACCACCATAAATGAAGTTCTAGGAAGGCTTTGCACTGCATCCTTCGGAGTCATTAAACCCAGATCAGGAAGGCCTTTATCAATTACTCCTCGAGCAGCTAGGATACTGTTACATCAGTTACGATCGGAGTCTAAAATCACCTGGAGACAGCTGAAAACGAACACCGGGATCGATTTGGACGCGAGAACTCTCAACGCAACACTACGAGCTCACGGAATTTCTCACTGGCTAACTCTTAAGCGACCGAAATTAACACCTGAAGCTGCTCGACTTCGGTTAAGATGGGCTAAAAGACATGAAAATTGGATCGTGAATCAATGAAGGAAAGTCATTTGGTCGGACGAGGCATCCGTGGCTCGGGGATCAGGTAAAACATATGAATGTTTGAGACTCGCAAACAAAAATGGGATAGAGATAAAGTGATGGAAATTCCCAATGGAAAGGCCTTTTCCATTATGATTTGGGGAGCTTTTTGGGGTTCTGGAAGATCGGATTTATACCTACTCGATCGGGACTTCGAATCCAAAAAACACGGCTATTCAGCAGTCTCCTACATTCAGATTTTGGATCACAATTTGGCTGGCATATGGGAGCCAGGACTAGTGTTCATGCAGGATAACGCTTCGATACATAGAGTCAGAAAATCGAAGCTTTGGTTCCAGGAAAATGGTATAGAAGTCATGGAGTGGCCTCCGTACAGCCCCGATTTGAATTCAATCGAAAATCTATGAGCTCTACTAAAGAAGGAGGCCTATAAAGTTTATCCGGATCTGGATTCGCTGAAGGGTAAAGGGGATGAAGCTGAAACCCAGTTGTTCCAGATTTTACAGATGGCCTGGGCGAATCTACGAGAGGAGGTAATGGAGGGGCTAATATGCAGTATGCCCGATAGATGTGCAGCTGTAATAATAGCGAAGAGCTGGCATACCAAATATTGATCGGGGAATCATAAGTCATATACTACTAAATAACTAGCCTAAATATTGAAGTTCCCCAGCTGAATTTGATGGTTCAATGGTTGATGCAGGTGGGGGGTGTATTGGTTGGGGAGCGCGCGACCGTGACTTAATGCGGGGTACTGTATGATCGCCGCCACAGTCGTATTAGTCAGCCACCCATGGGTATACTTTAACTTCTAGTGTACCACGCTCAAAGCATGAAATGTTCCATTATCTTTCAACATCTCAGCTATACTACAAAGCTATTCTAAATAAGAGCTCGTTCACGCTTCAAAATGGAAAAGCCCATGCCTGCTTCTCTTGTTCAGACGGCGGAGGGATCGACCCAAGAGTGAATGCCTGCTCCGGCGTACCATAATAATCGTCAGGGAGTTGGAAGCCTGGACTCAAGCTTACCAACTTGACTTGTTCCACCCATTTTTCGTGCCTTCGTCCGTCATCGTGCCGAAGCAGCGTCAGCTTGATCGGTTGCCTTCTATCGAAATATACCGCCAAGAGGATGTGAACGCTACCATCAGATATAAGCCTCCTCCCAATGTTCTTGACAAGCTGATAGACACAGCGGTCATGCTCGTCGTAGCCTGACAAGAAGCAGGGATCATGGTTGGAGAATGCTGAAAGCCGTTTCCACCCTTGATAATAGAGCCGAGTAAAGGCGGAGCTCACAGTCGCCCAGAGGCTGGCGTAGGCATTCGTTAACCCCTGTAAGTAAGATCCATTCGACTCGTGTAGATCAGGATCATCCCATGGCACACGTTGACGCAACCCAATGAGTAAGTTGCACGTCCAAAGCAAGGAGTAAGATGAATGACGAAGGTGGAGGACGTTAAACCATTCACCCTCCTCAGGAAACCGAACCTGTGGCGGGTCTCCAAGTTTATCATAAACGACCTCGAACGTCCAGTCGATCTTTGTTTGCGGACCCTCGACTGGCTCTGGTTTGTCGATTGTCAAGCCTGGCATGAGTGTCGCCTCAGAGTTCTCACTCCTGGCAGACTCCGATTCAAGTAGGCCTGACGGACAGGCCAACCCAGCTGCAGAGCTCTCGGAAAACTCTAGGTTGTCGGTCTCAACGTTCGCCTCCGGTGTAGCCTCGAATTTCCCACTCATACCAAATTCCGCGTCAGTAAGCTGTACCCAGTCGAATTCAGCCGTGGGGCTTTCAGCAGTTTCGAGCATCAACATCATCGGAGAAGAAATGCGTAAGCTTGGCTTGATGGCAATGTCAGCTGTTGTTCACCCAGAGGGTTCTTCACACTGACCTCCGGCGACTTCGTAAATTTTTTTCAGGACTTCTGTGTGCTAGCGATGGCAACACTTGAACTGGCTAGCTGCTTTGTCTCCGTCGGTCTTCTGGCTCTGCTGTCTTCTATTCTTTTCCCAAGAATGTATTGATTGTGTTTTTTTGGAGATGATATGTGGGGATCCAGGTCAGGTTTCAACACATGTAAAGCCTACAGGTGCTCTGGCCTTATCAAGCCTATCACAAGCCATGTTGCCCAATGAAGCCTAAATCGCATTATAGATGCCTGCTCCAAGGATGAGTGGCTGGACCGCCTCCGCCTTGCTCGGAGCTGGGTCTCGTGTTTGCATCCGGTCAAACTCAAGATTTAAGGTGGGAGGGAATCGATTGCCAAAAGCGATGCTGCATTTTCACTTTCTCACAAGGCCGAAATGTCGAGTCAAAATCGGGGGTGGAGAGGCAGGGTTAATCTTTGCGTACCACCAGATGAGACGACTATAATTGTAATGCATTGACCCCCTGCAATGCAGACTTTGAATCCTAGGCCAACGGAGAAAGATGATCTGTCAGAAAAACCGGAAGTTTCGAATTCAAAGAGAACAGGGCCAACTTGTGGAACATAATGTTGAGCATGGGTTGAAGTGTGTCGAGGTTGGGGGTCAAGAGGATTTCGTTATTACAAATCTACCGGCCGTCTTGTCGTGCTTGATTAGCTCTTTCGTCTCTGCTCTGTTGAGCGTATCAGAGACTTATCGAGGTCTCCGAGAAGCGCTATGCTTGTCTACGAGACTAAAGCTGCATGGTCTTTCCCTGAACCGTTCTTAACGCTCTGTGCAATCTCACACCCCTGATGTTATGCCACTAGGGAAACGACTTTGGCCCAGACTGTGATTTGACTTTCATCGACACACCTAAGAAGGCAGCAAATCAACGCAGCCGAATTATATGACAGGTGTACAGGAATCCTTTGGTGGGATCGACAGAAGTACGAACATGTGGACCGGCAACCGGATTTGGAAAACCTTGCAGTCTGCAGGTGAGAGATGATGCGGGCTTGAACACTGGAAGACTAAGATACTGTCACTGCTATTAAACGTGCAGAGTTATTAACATTCTGCGTAAAATCTGTAACAGTTTACTGGTAAGGAAACTGTCCACGATCTATCACCATATTCATCACATACATCACATACATCAATGTCTAATTCAACAGAAGAAATCAAGTTGTCAACCCCAGAGATCGAGGACGCCTTATATCTTCGAAAACCTGAGTCTCATGAGATTACCGCTGATACTTTGTCATTTGAGGTAGACAGTATATCTCATCTTTGCTGACATTACTTGACTGTTCACAGAACACCAAAATTTCTGATCCAGAATTTGCTTATCCTCTCCAAGATGATAGCTTAAACCGGACCACAGCAACAGCCGTATTGTACCATGGACGCACACTCGAAGAGCTTTTCGATGGTCTTAGTCTCACTTTCCCGACACAAAGTAGTCACAGTACCAAGAGTCAAATCGTCTGGCAAGGCGAAGTGATTCCAGATGATCGCGCAAAGACGATTCTGCTTGAGGAGTTGAAGCCTAAGAGTGAGGGCTCGACGCTTCTTCTCTCGGAGCAATACTTTCTTAAAGGCCGAGTAAAGCATCATCATAGCCTAAGTATTATCATCGTGTTAACAAGATTATACAGAAATACATGATCCTGGTGATGGGCGTCGTGGACCGTGATTGGGCCTTGGATCTAGAGCAATCCTCCGGAGAATACGTTCTGTCCACTGTACCAACGTCAGAAGGCATGTTAGCTTCGGAGAGAACTAATATGGTGAATCACTTTCGAACCGCATGTTCCGAGTCACGGGACGAATCTATTCGTCATTTCAAAGTCTTGAGCGATAGTGTGCTTGAGCTTCTGTTAGAGTATGTGCTTAGGCATCTTAAGCCAGTATTGACATACAAGTACGACGAGAACGGTAATATTAAAGTCGTCAAGGTATACAACAGTGCATCTAATAATCTTATTTTCAGCATTGCAAAAGGAGAAGAAAGACGACGAGACCGACGAAGAGGACGACGAAGAGGATTAAACCTTGCGTCTTCAATTCCGCCAGGAAATAGAAGAACATTTGCCCATGAAGGCCCTATGTGCGACATGTCAAAACTTGAGTAGCTGTTAGATACGAAGGCAGTCTGAATATTTCATGAACAAATGGAGATCAAAGTCGTAGTCATGTGGAGGATGGCTGGAGATTTATTTACTGAACCCTTTGTCCTCTGTTATGGGCAGAAGAGTTATCCTTTCCTCTATGGCATACTCTCACTATAGATAGAGTATTTTACGTGAGAGACGTCTTGTCTTGACAAACAGGATTCCAACGGCCTAGAAGCTCTGGCCTTTCTATCTCATTGAGAACTCGACATCATCCAATAAGCGACATGCGTGGGAACCTGGAGTAATCCTCCAGCCAACTGGCCGGTTAATGGAAAGAAAAATTGCGAGTTGCAGTCTTGGCTTCGGTTGTTGCGCTATTCCCATTTGGTGACTCCATTGGTCACGTTTTGATTCTGCAATGGTTTCTTTACTAGGGCACCTTCTATCTTAAGTCTTGTCAGGTCATCAAGGGCATCGTTTTCCATTTTTCTTGTCTTCGATAAAGATGAATAATTTATCAGATACGTATTGGATGGAATTGTTGTGTAAGAATTTTGATTCACGAGAGACAGAAGGTTATATGGTCTACGGTAGGAGAATCATTCTCGATCGCTCTTCACAACAAGAAGAGGATCGTGATCACGCTCAATCCTTGAAGCCTCATGTGGACCAATAAGACTCCATTCCGTCCCGTTCATACTTTAGTCCTATAGTAAAAATCGTGAAGTGCTGCCAACCTAACCGAGGAAACACTGAAGATGTTGTTACAGAGAATCCCCTTTACAAGGGATTCCGGTGCCAGGCTTATCCAACCCCCACATTCGTAAATCCTTAATTTCTTTACCTTTACTTATTCAATGTGTTAAGATGCGTAGTTCGTTATACATCGAGAAATAGAATAATTGACGGCAATTCTTTTCGGGCTCGAACTTGCTATTACATGATGAGTTTGACTGAAGGTAGGGGATAATATTGAAGACCGACATTTGAATTATAGACGGGGAACATCGATTTCCCCTTTGATATTCTGTGCACCAGCTTCTTATCGGAAACCCCAGGTGTCCACATCCAAGAGCCACTCGTGTGATATCACACATTCTCGTGATCTATAAAAAAATGCTACTATCCTACAGAGAAGACCGATTGCTCTAAGCGAACACGTATTATTCCTCCGATGATCACGCTTCTTCTCAGACTCCAAACTCTCCGCCACCAAGTCGCCCTTAAAATTTCCGATGTCATCCCTTCCCCTTGCCGGGAGGGTTCCACTATACCAGATGGAAAGCAGGCATTGGACTGAACGCCCTAGACCTCCTCCAGAACCAACCATTAGAATCACGCCGATCTGGCTCCTCGCCTGAGGTACATGCGTTGTAAAGACCCATCCAATGGCAAGTGGAGGGACCGCATTAGCGTCAACGCTCTGGCATCTACATTGAGAACAAAGGTAGGACCTTTACCATAGAATCATGACCGCGCCCAATCGGATCCTCTCCTTACTCTTTCTAACCCTTAACTTTTCGTCCGAAATCAAAACAAAGATCACCCCTGGCCATAGCCGCTCTGTTCAGCCATCCTAACGGTACAGCTGTCAAACCGATAGCCGATATATTGATCCTGTTGCCAAGAGACAGTATCTCCCCTCAAATACTTGTCTTATATGTATGGCCAGACAGCAAACGCAAATCTTGATGTCACACAGCAATCTAAGCGCAAAGAAGGTAAATTGATTGCACAAAATTCGCAGAAGGTGGTTCCCACCTTCCAATAGCTCTCAGGATCACCGTTGTGGACTACCCTACCTCTGTCCAAAGATAGCCACTGTCAAAATCTTGTCTATCTGCGTCAAGTAGTTCAAGATAAGGAGTTTGCTTCCTACTGGCTAAAATCTTGAAGAAGTGTGGATAATGACATGCAGATCCAACCCGCAGAAGTCGCCGATGACTACCTGTACTCGAGTCCCAGCCCTAGTGCTAACGAGAAATTATAAAGGCCATACGAGAAGATGCCAGCGAGTGAATGTTGAACTACCCCTATGAGAGACATTGTCATTTGCAGTTCGTTATTGACAGATTGACAAGATATATACGGTCTTCTCTGCCCTTCAAAATGTCAGCTTCAGAGGCTTCTCTGCCGGTTGTGCTGTTGCTAGGGGAGATATGTCACGCCAATGAAGAGTGGGATGCGCTCTCAGCAGTTGGTCAGTTCAAGCAAATCAAAAAAGGGGATAGAACACAGTTCCTCAGCGATTGTGAATCTGGCGTTCACGATGGGGTAATTGCAATTGCCAGAACATACGATTCTATTGAGGTACTTCATCTGACCAGCCCTGATCGCCACAAAAGATCAACTGAATCGAAAGCTTACAAGACGTCTGTCGCTGACAGATTACTGAAAGATTCGACAAAGAACTTGTTGATGCTTTGCCCAAGAGCTTGAAATTTGTATCACACATTGGCGCAGGCTATGATCAGATCGATGTTGCTGCCTGTAAACTAAGAGGTACTGTTTATCAGCTCGAGATCTTCTTTTCATCTACTAAGTCCCATCTTCAAAACAGGCATATCCGTCTCTAACACCCCTGGGGTCGTTAACGCCGCCACCGCTAACACAACCATGTACCTCCTTCTTGGCGCCCTCCGCCGGTCTCACATCCCTTCTGCCGCCCTTCGTGCAGGTGACTGGCGTGGCTCTATGAGTCTAGGCCATGACCCAGAAGGCAAGACTCTCGGCATCCTCGGCATGGGTGGCATCGGATCTGCACTAGCCCACCGCGCCGTGGCATTTGATTTCAAAGTGCAATACCACAATCGTCAACCAATCACGCCCGAGAGCAATCCGACAAACGCTAGATATGTGCCGTTTGAAACGCTGCTGAGAACCAGTGATGTGATTAGTGTGCATTTGCCGTTATCCAACGCAACCAGGCATCTAATAGGGTCGAAAGAGTTTGCGATGATGAAAGATGGGGTGGTGATTGTCAACACGGCGAGGGGTTCAATCATTGATGAGCAAGCGCTTGTGGATGCGGTGGAGCGAGGAAAGGTTTTCGGGGCGGGGTTGGATGTCTATGAGATGGAGCCAAAGGTTCACCCGGGGTTGCTGAATAGTGAGAAGGTAGTGCTGTTGCCTCATATTGGAACCGCGACTTTTCAGACTCAGGTATGTAGGGTTTGTTTTATCTTTAGTTGAGTGTGCTGTTTGGGTAGTAGGGAATTTGACTGACACGTGGGATGCTTATCTAGCGTAAACTAGAGATTCTGGTTATTGAGAATGTTCGCAGCGCTCTGGAAAAGGGAAGGCTGACCACGCCAGTGCCAGAGTAGTAGAAACTTTAACTTGTAATCCTAACATGTAATCGAAGAGTTGGAATGTGTTAGTAAAAGCTCGATGGAGTTACAGATTAGATGATTTCGATCTCAAGACGCCTGGTTAACCAGCTACTGACGCTAGCATTTTCTACTGAGAGAAGCTGCTAAGTTTGACCTGCCATGTGCTTACTCTTCGCATCCTGCCAATCGCCGCCCTGCATCTATCATGCCTAAAAGCCGACTGTGGACAGCTTCCGGATAACCGATTGAAAGTTGTAAGGAGTGTGGAAGCACTATAGCATCGCCATCTGTACTTCTGTCCCTTTCTTCCACTGCTAAAGTATCGATGACACCGCGACGCGAAGGCATGGTTCATGCGAAGTAGAGATTAGAAGAAGATAGCAAAGAATTCACGACCTTCCGAACAACGATCGAGGGCGCTTCCATTTATCTACTTTTGTGGTCCTCGAAATTGCACGACTCACCGGGGATCTTTATAGACTAACCGCATAAGGAGTAGTGCTGGATTAAACAGTAAGGGCGACAGGACTTGTCAAGCGGCAAAACTCGACCTTCCATGTCTTGTGTGGGCTTGAATCGGTCACGGACGCTGCGGCGTTGAGCGCGAAGGATGAAAAGGAAGAGGAGTGCAAGAGAGAAGAGAGGAGAAGAGGAGACGGGGTCACGCTAAGCGCCGCATTCGTTTCTGGAGCACTTCCACGCCTATAAAGACCGGCCTTCTCTTTCCTTCCTCTCCAACTGACTTCCCCCTTTGCATTGGTGTACTTGAGAATCTTCTTCTGTTCAGTCTCTACTTTGGCTGCTCTCAGAATCATCTGGGATGGTTCGTCGAAAAGCACCGCTCCGAGCCCAGAACCGGCACCCAAACTCGTCTCACGACGCGTCCACTGGAACCAAGCTCTCCGCTCGAGAATATTACAACCAACGATTTGAGAAGGTCGATAGAAACCATCGATCGACCACCCTCTACGCTGATACGACCACACATCGATCGTCTTGAGGGATTGTGGAGAGGGTCAGTCACTTCCAATGTTCGTTCTCTGATGATTTTGCTCACGTCGTCGATCTTCTAGGTATTGCGAGGTCGTCGATATCGATCCTTACTACACACTCAAGAAATCTACGGAGGGCCGGATCAAGAACTTTTTTCATTGGTTGTGTAACAATTACTCTGTCAAGAAAATCAGTTCGGTCGAGACCTACTGGCATCAACTGAGTCAGTTATATATCAAATGGAAGGGTCGACGAATCAACCCGTTGACCTTGAAACAAATCTTCGATGTAAGTGGCCGGGAATGTTGATGCTCCCACATGGTTGACAAAGGAAGAGTTCATCAACGGTTCACTAGCCGAAGAACACGGGCTGGACGACAGCGAAACCGACAAACCTCTCTTAGATGCGGAAGACTTCCTGGAGGTTTTGCGCTGTCATTGGGTGACGGACACAAATACCTTTCCCCATGAACGGCAACGGGTTCAACTTGTTACGATTTTGCTGATCGCTGCGTTCACAGGATCTCGACCGTCAGCTCTTCTCGGAATCACCTATCGGGACCTGGATTTATTCGTCCAGCGCGATAAGATCACCGGGGAAGTGGCGCTCACATTGCAGCTGAAACTTACCAAAACCAAGTCCCGTAAGAAGCGCAAGAGACCGTGAGTGACAGTCAGAAAGCCGAGTTTATCAATCTAACCAGCCTACAGTAAAACCTACACATTCTTCGTCGATACGAATCCTGTTTTCTGTGCGATATCCCACATCATCAGCCTTGCCTGCGACAACGATGCCTTCCTTGCTCCCAATATGACCCCCGGGAAAGTTCTGACGCTGGGCGTCCGAAAGGGACTGAACTGCCAGCCAATCCCGTGGAAAGAGGACGTGCTAGAAGTGCCGGTGTTTCGTGGGCCGGAGCAGACCACACAAGGATTCCGAACCTCGCCCGATGAGGCTCTCACCTACGGTAAGTATCACGACTGGGTGAAACGTTTAGGAGAAGAGACAGGCTTAGTCCAGGTCATGACGACCTATTGTCTTCGGCGGGCGACTGGGAATGCTATCAACGGTGAGTCTTAAAGCTTCTGGTTCAGGGGAGCAATGATGACACGATTAACCGTCAGACGACCCTAATTCTAATGAGGCTGTCCGCAACCTGGTCATGGACCAAACCAACTCGGCCGTTTTCCACCGCAATTACCTGTCCCGCATGATCCGGTACCACACTCAAGCCACATACCGAGGCACGAAGCCTCGTACGGAGTTGATTCAAGCGGCTAACCGGATGAGCCGACTGATCGACCCACGACGACCCACGACGACCCACGACGACCCACGACGACCCAAGGGCCTGACTGAGGGGCAGAGACAGTCTCTCCATGAGAAAGCAGAAATCAAGGCGCTGTGTTACCGCCGGGACCAACTCTACAACCGCATTCGATCAGGGTTCAAGTTTCTGTACCGAGCAGAAGGAGAACCGATTCACGACGAGTATCAGGAAGCCAAACGGGCCGTGGAACGGCTCATCAAAGCACAAGAGCGGGCGCTCAAGAAGCAGATTCAAGCAGAATATGACGCCATCGCTCCCGTGAAGGATATTCAAGCGCAACTCGAAGGAAATACGGAGTCGGTTGATCAAACTGTTCTCGCCTTAGGACCTGTTCGGTACGCCTTCGTGGAAAGATCTCGCATCGCTCAGACCTTCTTCGATCCGCCGTCAGCGTTCGGTGCCGAGGGCGACGTGGGTTGGCGGGTCTCGATTGTGAATGATCTGGTGTCTCTTTGTAACCTGCAAGAGGGCCGGTTTCGCAAAGCCAGTCGAAGACGAAAAACCCGGGTTATCGAAAGCTATCCCGATGATACTGATGCGGAATCTACTTTGAACGCCGTCACGTCCGAGTCTGAGTTGGAATCCCAGGTCCGCTAGCTCTTTCCACTGACATGCAAACCTTATCAGTGCCTTCACTGTCTTGGCAATCGCACTCTACCTTTGGACGAGCGACGCCATAATCTTGGTAGTAAATTTTCTTTGCAACGGCATTTCGACCGCTGTCATATCTTTCGGCCAGATGAGCCCTGTCCCTTTCCCCGTCCCGAATGTGCTGCCGTTACGCTCAACAGCATGATGCATTTTAAGAGTCATGCGGCCAAGGTTCACGGAATTTACATGTCAGAGAAGATATAACTTGTCCCAACGTGAGGTTTCTTGATAAGTAGTTACTTTATCTCGCTCAGTCAGTTGCATGAGTTCGCTGTAATATCTTTATATTACGTGGCCATCGTCGTATGGTTATGTATCTCTGCACGTATCATTTATCAGAATCTGAGGACCGACCCAAATAGCTTTCAGCCTAGCCTTTTAAGGATTAAGTTTGTTGTCAAGCTCTTAGGCGTTTAAATTTCACGGAAGAGGAAATCTAGGGTAGTTTTTGATAATAACATCCTGTTTCGTCTCTATATCACTACAACAAATTAGGAGGAGCGTACAAAAGCCCGCCATGTTTCGGTGCAGCTGCTTCGAAATAAGATGAGTGCCATGAGTGCCATTCGCTTGACTACCAATTTGCAGGGTTAAGCCGGAAGCCATCCTTGGAGATACCTTTATCACGTAGTACAAATAGAGACCTAAGTTGCGCGGCGGCCTGTGGTGGCAGCTGGCCGATCCCTTGCCCCATACCACCTTCTGATTCGTCGCTGTGGTTACCAATCTAAAAGTAGAACGACGTGTTTCACTTTGACATTGTCATGAAGTGGTTGTGGACGGGGAAACCACCCTGAGATTGGCCCCTCAGAAACCAGGAGTGTAGAAGCATTGAGATTTAAGAGGGTACATTTCAGGAATCAGAGGTTGAAGATGTAGCAATTAAGATCAAGAGATGGGAATAAGGCAACCAGAGGTATCTGAAGAAATTGGCTGCACAGATTGTTGCTCCACCTACTTGCTACTGTACGAGCTCACCCGCCCAGTTGCAATTGGCTTTATGAAGAAAAGATTGAAAAAACGCCTGCTTTGTCCTATGACGTTACAATAACGCATGACTCTTGATGCCCAAAGACTTCGGTCCAAACATCCATCATCGTTCCCAAATTCGCCCACTGTATAACCGTTTATAGCATTCTTTCGGGCCTCAATGCCATGAAGAGATCACGCGGAGAATGCTTTGTCTGGAGGATGCCTGATTTGATGGGGCCGTTTCCTCGATAACAACAGACCCGAGGGCCTACGAGGTCAAAAAACTAATTATTCGGAATCCGCAATTGGCCTCCGTAGGGCTACCGTAGTTTATTAGATAAGCTTCCGTACCCATCATATATTCAAAAATTCAATCATTCTATCTTTCAATCCTCATGTCGGCTCAAAAACGCGGTCGCGATGTCAGTTCAGCCACTCGTGGGGCTATTGCCTATGCCAGATATCAGAATCGATCACCTTTACGCGTCATACAAGCTCGTACGGGGGTCCCTTTGTCAACAATATCAGATATATGCAATCATGCCTATAAGCGGGCTAAAATTCATGTAACAGAGCCTTTTCGTGGTGAAAACACTGCTTCTGAATCACATTCTGGAAGGCCTCCAATGCTATGTCAAGAAGAGATTGATAAAATGATCAAACTGGCCACGTCTAGCTATGAATGGAGGCGAAAATCCTGGATGGACGTTGCTCACGAATGTAACGTCAAAGGATCCAAGCCTACCATATCAAAAGCCTTCCATGAAGCAGGCTACGGACGATATTCACCTCGTCACAAGCCCTGGCTCACTGACACCATGAAATTCGTACGATTGCAATGGTGCAAGGATCGAGTGCAATGGGACCTTACAACACAAGGCTGGGGTCGTGTGATCTATACGGATGAAACAAGCGTTATATTGGGTGAACATCGAGGTCAAAAGCATGTTACACGAAAGAAGGATGAAGAATGGGACCCAATGTGCTGTGATAAGGACTTTGCACAGTATTCCACGTTTATGTTTTGAGGATCCATAGCTCTGAACTGGAAAGGTCCTTGTTATATATATCGACCCGAGGATAAAAAGGAACGAGCTGCTTCCATAGCTGCTCTTACTGCCGCGGATGTACTACGAAGACCTTCGGATCGAGCAGCTCATGCAATACGAAGAGCAGAGCTTTTACGTCAACAACAGAACCATGAACGAGTTCTCACTCATGCTTCCACGTTCTCCTTCGCCTCATGTGGACGTTCTGCACGCGGAGGGATTGACTGGTATCGCTATAACAGATGTATCCTTCAGCCTCTCCTTTTACCCGCCTATCAGAAATTCAAGGCTTCGCATGCAAGCAGAGCCTTATTAATGCAGGATGGAGCCTCGAATCACACCTCTCAATGGAACAGACCTTTGTTTATGGAGCAGGAAATCGATTTGTTGTTTTGGCCAGGCAATAGCCCTGATCTCAATCCAATAGAGCATATATGGAACCTCATAAAGGATCGAGTATCACGTCGACGACCCTTTATTAAAGGTAGATTGGAACTGGAACTGGCCTGGTATGATGAATGGGACAAGCTGGATATAGAAAAGGATATTAATCCTTATATTTTGAACCAGAAGCATCGGGTGGATCAGATTATTCTTAAACAGGGTGACAATCACTTCCATGGATAGATATATATTATAATCCGTATCATCTAGCATTTCTACGTATAATTGGTGCTATTGTCATTACATTTGACTATTTGCGTGTTCGTTTGATTTTCGTGGTAGTGCAGTTGCGGTACGGAGGCCATTCCGAATAATTAGTTTACTGACCTCGAAGCACCGACTTTTCTTAATCGTCGATTTATTCCTGTTACCTTCCACATCAAGTGCACCCGTTCCCAATTTTATCTCCTAAAGAGGTAAGAAAAGAATCCAAGCATTTGCGAAAAACCGACAATTCCTACATCGTCGATAAGCTTCTGCAAAATGAGGATATCGTATTGAGCTTCTACGAACGAGGACCAAGACCATACAAAACAACAAGAAAGGTTCGAGTCAAATTAAACCTCTCGTGCTCACGTCCTACAACATTAGGCTCTACTTCCAGCGCATCTTCACCCTCGATTTCACGAGACGACATGCTTCATGGCACATGCTAATTAGCTCGATAGAAAGCATCCTTCATGACTCGATACCAAACTCCCTACCAAACTCCCTACCATATTCCTACCAAACGCCCTACTATACTCCCTACCAAATTCCCTACCATATTCCTACCAAACGCCCTACTATACTCCCTACCAAATTCTCTACCATATTCCTACCAAACGCCCTACTATACTCCCTACCAAATTCTCTACCATATTTCCTACCATATTTCATATTTCCTACCATATTTCCTACCATACTTCCTACCATACTCCCTCGATATATTCAGTGCTTCGTATGTGATCTACCCAGCGCTCCATATGTGGCCTATTCAGTGCTTCATATGTGAAGTCAATGGGGAAGCCAATGGGGCTAATGAGGAAGTCAATGGGGAAGCTATTGGGGAAGCCAATGGGGAGTCAATGGGGAAGTCAATGGGCCAATGGGGAAGCCAATGGGGAAGCCAATGGGGAAGCTATTGGGGAAGCCAATGGGGAAGCCAATGGGGAAGCTATTGGGGAAGCCAATGGGAAAGTCAATGGGGAAACCAATGGGGAAGCCAATGGAGAAGCTATTGGGAAAGCCAATGGGGAAGCCAATAGGGAAGCTATTGGGGAAGCTATTGGGGAAGCCAATGGAGAAGTCTGAAGCACTGAATAGACCACATATGAAGCACTGGGTAGATCACATACGAAGCACTGAATATATCGCATATGAAGCACTGAATATATCACATATGAAGCACTGGGTAGATCACATATGAAGCTCTGAGTACGTCACATATGAAGCACTGAAATTGATTTTACTTTGCATTTATTGAAGATTCGCCACTAATTTTGATGAGGCTCTCGGCAAATCCTTCGCATACAACGGTAATAAAACGTAGTGCAGAGCAATTTCCATCGGAAATGGCGACCCCCTCGTATGAGGCACTGGGTATGTCACATGTGAAGCATGTATAAAGCACTGTATGGGGACATCTACGAAGCTCCATACGACATTCAGATCACGTACGAAGTGCAGTGTGATTGATTTCTATGAATTCTGCTCTCGGCAAAATCAATGTTAGCAAGAGCCAAGAATACAGCTGTCACATAGTTCCGCCTCAATATGATCTCATTAGAAATTCTACCTGACCAACAGTCCGTGCCAGCCAATCATTCGTGCAGACGCCACTCGCCGTGAAACCCGCTAGAACTAGAGGTGGGGGCAAGCATTGCTTGCCGCGCGCTCAACTGCTTTCTACCCTTCAGTCATATACAAAGTAGTTCATCTGCTCCTTTCATCCTTTAATACTATGCACCCTTACGGAGTCCTCCATCCGACGCCCGTAAAGATTCTCAAGCGCGCTTTTACTGATTTCGAATTCGACTCTGAGCCCGCGAGCAAGCGTACCCGGCTGTCGCCAGATCAATTGCCAAGTCCTCCCTACTCGACCCAAGCGGAGCATCCTGAACAGTCCAGCTCTTTCTGCGACTCTTCGGACTGGCGAGAACGGCTCAAGTCGTCGCTTCTCAGACCTCCTCTTGACAACCATTATCCGCCTACTATCAAGCAGCTTACGGCCAACCCGCGATTGAGCGCCTGGCTCGACGCAATTCCTTATCCTCGCGCCGATTCCTGTCCAGCCCGTCCTCGTATATTTTTGCCACCGAGCTGTGCGTCTCGATCTGATTACGTTGAGCTCAAACGTCCGCAAAGTTGTGAAGCTCGCTTTGACCTCGTCAGGCACAAACGGCCAGCGAGCGGCTCAGACCCGAAACCCAAACGCGCCCGGCTGACGTTGACGGCGCTCCAAAAAATGTCGCAGCAAGAATCACAATATACCGAAAGTCTTGTACCTCGGTCTATCTCTTCGAGCAACAAGGCACCCGGTACCTCAGACTCTGCATACATAGATACGCTTTACGGCCACGGCATCGTTATGGACCTTTCAGGACGGAAGATACCTGAAGAGCTTACGCCTTTGAAAGAGCGAATATTGCAAAAGCGGTCCTCACCACAACTAGATGACCAAGCTGTCTTCGCAGTCATGGACGTAGCGGAGGAACTTGCGTATAACTCAGAAGGTCCAACAAACAAGATCCTTGGGACATCTATGTTTCCGCTCGGGTATGGTGGCTTGGTAGAGGGTGGAAACACTCAATGGAATACTGTCGCTATGCCAAACAACCCCCAATGTGACAACAAGCTCTCGGCGCCCAAACCCGATGCCTATCTGGCCTATCCGCGCGGTTCAAAATCTCCTTGGACAGTCAAACAGAACAACGTCGTCAATCATCCTAGGATACGGCCGTACTCCCAACCGGCAAAACGCAATACGTTTCCATCTCTCTCGTTAGAGCTGAAGGCTGAGTCCGCTGGTGGAGTACTAACCACAGCGGAGGCGCAGGCTGCGGGCAGCGGATCGCATTCTGTCAATTCAATACTGTGGCTTCTTGAGGAGGCTAAGGCGGCTGGCCTCGAAGTAGACCTGATGCAGGACACTGTGTCCTTCTCGTTTGTGTCGTCTCACAGGCAGGCCGTAGCCTACCTCCATTGGCTCGACCCCGAGGAGAAAAAATTCTGTATGTCTTACCTCCGATCATACTCAACTTTCGAGGCAGACGGCATTCGAGGGTGCAACAACACTATCAAGAACATAATTGACAACGCCAAGGGGCCTCGAAGAAACAAGATTGGGGAAGCCCTTGTCACTCTAGAACCCATCAAAAGTTCTTGGAATCCCCAACCTACCACCACCAACCAGCCAACGCCCAACAACTCTTTCTCTGGAGACCCACGACCCCGTAAGCGGAGGCGAGACTCGCCAGTGTAGTTCTCAACGAAGAGCAGGTGGTCTGGCTACCTACAACACCAGTGACCAGAGCTGCTTCCGATGGCACGGGAAGCCGTTGAAGCTGAAGGGTTTGAGACTTCAGCCGTTGCCGCGGGTGAGTTCGACACCGAGGCTGGCGGCCCTATCGGACATTTCTTCGCAGTCGGTTGGATCGTATATCCACTACAGTCCACGGTAGCAGTCTTGGATATCGTGGTTGAGAGTAAGGGCATCTCTAAACCATCACAATTGCAGTACTCATAAAGACAAAGCTGCACCTGGGCCTAAGTCTTTGGCAATATTATACACACAGCTCTACGCAGCATCAGCATGTTCAGTATTCCTGGGTTGAATCCCCTTATGATGGGTAGAGATGTCACATACCGAAGTACCCCAGCATCCTGGCACATTTGCATCACTAGTAGGTCCGCAAGCCTCAGCGCTTACGGACTGTCCATGAGCAACGGAAAACAGGATAATGAGGACAGCAGCAATTTCAGTGCCGCTTTCTCTCTCTTCGTATGCTCGTCATTATGAAACTTCCCTTCATTGAATAATAACACTCTTAGTTAGAGTGGGCCTTAATAAAGATTGTGAATCGACTATGTATAAGGTAAGATCATCTTCTAGATCTGCATCCTAATATATTTCATGCCCACAACCCATGCTTGCAGACACATCCTCGATTATGTCGAACCAGTTACTTTGAATCTTCATCACCTCATCGTACTTTGGCCTGAGCTGAATTTCGGGAGTGGGGACAGCTTCTGCCTTATTTCGGATTACGTTCGACAAGTTTTGCCTTGTCGCTTCGTCTGCTTGAAGTACTCTAAAGCCCTTGACGTTCCATGATCTTCACAAGGAGGATCTTCTGAGACGAAAGCCCTTCGTAATCAGGCCCGTTAAATTCTGCCAATGCTTGAGGTTTCCCTAGCAGCAACTTTGGTATTTTGAAGTAGTTAAGAAACCCGTCTGATTGACTCATGTGCTGGTATTTCAACATTTGACTCTCTCTCCTCGCTGACGACGCCTTGCAATTATTATTCGGCATACACTGCGCAATTCAATTCAATGCATTCACAACTCTGTGCTGAGGGAAAGAATCAAGCGCTGCATCAACGCTGTGATGAAAGAGCTCGCCATAGATCAGATAGTTGTACATTCTCGCATATCATTCAGATGAAAGAAGCTTCGTCATCTCGATATCGCTGACGTTTCTCTTGTTCACATTTCAGATCTAGCACACGGCTCAACGGGTTCACAATGTCGCTTTTGGCCTGATGTAGTGCTCGAACGTCATGCAAGCTCAAACGTGCAATCTGTACGGCAAGGTTCTGCAGCCCTTCGTTGCCTCGTGTGATCGCATCGTATAAGTTTTGCCGATTTCTCTCGCTCTGTACTGCTCAATCTGCTATCTTACGCGCGATGCTCGCAAGGAGAAGATGTGGATGAGGGGATAGCAGATTTTGCCCGTATCTCTTGACAAATGTTGGAGGGAAAGTAGCGAAGATGTTGGCACAGATGTTGTAGAAGATGCGAGAATCAGAGAGTATAGATCGCCGAGGAAGTGTAAATAGTTAGAAAGACTGGCAATGAGCTCTGCTGATAGATTCGTGAGTTGCATGATGAACATAGAACCTTGACGATCCGAAGTGAACGTTGGGGTGAAGGTGCTCAAGCGATCAAGTAGCTCTGAAGGCGAAGAATGCGGCGATGAGTGTTATTCAGCATTCTGTGTGTTCTCAGAGTTGTATACTAGTTCCTGTTCGTCGCTGTTGATTGTGTTCTACAGACTAGGGCATCAGAGATTAGACAGTCTTGTGAACGACTGCGAGACAAGGCTTTAACAGTGCGAATGTATGCTCTTGTTAGACGAGGTCTACTCAGGGGTAAGGCTGGGTCATTATGGGTTATACAATGTGATATCTCAAGCAGACAGTATATGGGTATTTATAGTAGAGCTAATCATTAAGAATTCTCGTCGGGAATGAGAGGGAATATCACAGGTATTTCGGACTCGTCATGGCGACTGATGCCATAGCTGTGGCGTAGCCGTGGCGTAGCTCAAGCAGTGTCTAGTCATATGCATCAGTTCATCGTGACAATTGCCTTCTCTTCCGAGTGAGCTCGTTCGTGAACCCAAGATAAAGCCTTTGTTTATCACTATAAACATAAGGAAAGGCTCGATAAAAACTTTTAAACCTCTTTAAGAAAACAAGGAAAAGAGAACTTTCTGACAGAGCAGTGATCTGGCCCCAATCATAGGATGCGTATAGATGACGTGTAGATGATGTAGCGTTTATCCCACGTTTGAGATGTGTTGTTGAGTAGAAAGGATGTAAACAATCGTTGTTGTTATCATCTCTTCTGTTTCCCTCTTTCATTCTCAACTTCTTCATCTTCGTACTCTTACCTTACCTCCGCTCGTCAGACGAGAAGCACCGTCTCCGGTGCAGCTGCTGATGGTGATGTTCAGAAGCCTCGCAAACCCTCGTCAAGAAGATGGCCAATGGTAGTCAGCCTGCCGTAGCTCTCTTTTCCTCATGCCTCTTCTTCCTTCTCAGAGAAGTTTTCTTCTTTCTCCGAGAACCCTTCGCATACCCTCACACCTCCTTTGTCTCCTCGTACCTTAACATCCTTATATGACTCTGTAAGTTCTTATCCGGCGTTTCGGGGTCGTTACTCACATCCCGCTTCACCTGGCGTTAGTGGCCGTAGCGCTGGCCCGACGCCCTCTCTGAATAGGGTAATGTGCGTCCGCTGTGCCCGTGTGTTTCATAGCCGTCTTTCATGACAGCGTCATGTATAGAAAGTGTACTCGCTGCGCTGGGCTCAAAGCCGATTGTTTTTCTGTGAGTATATCCATCTCATACTTGTGCTAAGCGCTTACGTCTCGACTTGTAGATTTCGAACGTGTTTGTTGTGAATTTGAACCGAGCCTTTGCTCTTGACGCCGCTTATCAAGCCGCTCCCAGAGGGAAGACGTCGCCGAAAAGGCTGCGCTTCTTGCTCACCAGAAGCAGCTAAATAAGGACTTGACGGCTGCACAGTGAATTTTGAGGCGTTTAGGGGTCAAGAAGAAGCTCAATCAACTTGATGTCTCCAAGTTGTTTTTGAAAGAGGTCATCACGATCGACAATACCTTTAGCGGTATGCTTTATGCATATCGCTTTGCCAGCGTTCCTTTGCTGACGTAGTAACCAACTTGACAAGAAGGTTGGCTAGAGGAACCCGTTGGCGGGTGAAAGCTAGGCTAGGAATCGACAGTAGCCATGAACGGAATACGGTAACTTGGAGAATACAGGCCAAGTACTATCAGCGAATGCGGAGTCCTAGATACCTCCATCAGTGGTACACAGCGATATTTCATCGCACGTTTTAGCAACGGATGGCACACGAGGTCAGTCTTCACCTTTCTGATATGTAGTCAACCGGCTTTCCTGAGCTCTTATGGTAATGCAAGCACAACAAGCCCAACAGATATTCGGGGTAAGCGACGCCGTCTGGGTTTTTCTACTCCAGCGTTCGTCACCATTGTATCCATCATCTCGAACATCCTAATCATGCAAGCGGCATGGCGCTGCAAATGCTGCTCCTGTGGCCTGCATGGTTCCAGCACCCATAAAGCCCACTCGAGCCATGAGGTCAACACAAGTTTGATCCCCCTTTACATTTTCGCCGGAACATTCGCCGGAGGTATGTCGGGTGATTCAGCCTCGAGTGCTGATGCTTCGGAATCAAATTATGACAGTCAGCACTGGAGCAATACCCCAAACCCTTATCTCCAAAGTGCTTCTGTTGTGTCTGAGCAGAACTACGGTACTGGGCCCGAGGTTCCTGATCATGGAACTCACTTCGAAGCACGGCCGAAATAGGGTGTCTGAGGAAGTTACAACAGATGCTGTACGGTGAGTGACCAGCCGCAACATCCGTATGTAACGGAGAAGAAGTGTCGCAACCTGTCATCGTTCGTTGGGAATCCGAGTCAGCTATGAGAGTTCTAAAGTTTTCATCTTCGGATGATGATTCTTTCAAACTTTTATATGAGAATTGTCAGCTTGTTACGTCTAAAGAGAATGAATTTCGTCATTCACAATGTCGAGCTTCACAAGACAGATTTTATCATCGACTTTCATTCCTACGACTATGGTATCATTAATACTATAGAGCAGTTTCTTCTGCCTATTATTCTCAACGCTCCAATGTACAGCAATCTTGCTCGCTCGAACTACTTCGAAGTTAAGGCAGAGCTCGAAGCAATGAATATTAGATCAAGTTTCGTCAACAATGAGTCTTGTCTCAAGAAAGAAGATTCAATCCTTAAAAAATATCAATTCGAATATCTCTATGTTCATCTAGATATGTGAATATTAAATTCCGTGAAAGTACCAAGCTGAAATTTTTCTCTACTTTCAGACAGTAATTTCTTTAGCATAAAGTGAACGGCTTTCTATAGCAATCATGACCGTGAATATACGAGCGCACAAGATGATTATCTCACTACTTTAATTTACAGACTTTATGTCACAAGTCGTGAGGAATGAACATCACAGGCGAAGAGTCAGATCTTTATGCCGTTGCAGATGTCACTATTCAGATTACTTGAAGATCTTTTGCTGCTGCCTGAATTTATGTCTAAAGGTTTGATAGAGAAGATTATCGGATAGAACATAGATTGACAAGTTTCTCAGAAATGATTTTCGGAATGTTTTGTGTACATGAATATGCTCACACAAATGCTTCTGTCGCGAAACAACTTCCCAAAGCCTTGAAAGAGATTGACTCAGCGCTTTACGTGGCTTGTCAAGCTTTGGGTTTAAAGATCAAAGTTGCATCAATTCTGAAAATTGACAATGATTACGATGGCATCTCGCTTGAGAAATTGCATGTCAATAGATCTGATGAACATGAAGTGCACAGGTGCAAACAGCAGCAGGAGAGTACTTCAACTGGAAAAGAAGTCACTGTATTGTTTGATATTGAAGCGACTGAATATAACAGCGACGATTGAGAGTATAAAGTTCTTGATGATGTGAGATCTTTCAAAAAGCTTACTCTAAGTGAAGAATAATCATGCTGGAAGAAGTCAACTGATCGTATGACGTCGAATACTGATGACAACCGATATCCGAATCATTTTGATGATACGCATGCTTTAAACAGTCAAGTGTTTCAAGGCACGTTCCATAACCCAAATATCAGTCAGTCCTTCTAGTTCGCTCTAAACTTACTTGACAGGTTTTTTTCGGTAAGGCGCCAGTTGTCAACCATAGAGACTCGTGAGTAAAATGGAGAATAACCATAATGTTCTCACCTAAGGCTAAACTTGAACCCAGCAAGCCGTCCCCTGGAATCCTCTCCCACGGTTCCTTTTCGACGTGATCCCGACTTTGTCGACCGCGGCGACCTCCTCTCCTGGATCGACGAACGATGCTCACAGCCAGCAGGCTGCGCAGCGCTCATCGGCCTGGGTGGCGTGGGTAAGTCTCAACTTGCTATCGAACATACCCACCGCACCCGAGAGCGGTCACCGAATATATGGGTTTTCTGGGTGCACGCGAGCGACGCAGCTCGATTCGAGCAGGGCTATCGAAAAATTGCAGACGTGATTAAGATTGTAGGACTGGAGGATCCGAAGGCTGATATATTCAAACTGGTGCACGACTGGCTTTGCGGGTGCGAAGGAAAGTGGCTACTAATCCTCGACAACTTCGACAATACTGATCTCCTTCCCAAGGCTGGAGATACTGGTCGGGGAGGGCAGTGAACCAGCAACGATAGCGAACCTCGGCAGCCGACGTCAGCGTATCTTCCTCAGAACCAGACTGGATCGATTCTGGTCATCAGTCGAAGCCAAGCCGCCGCATTGAAGCTGGTGGAAGAGAAGGATATCGTTGCAGTGCAACCGATGGCCCCGGCGCACGCGCTGTCACTGTTCGAGAAGAAGCTAGGGCCCCTCGGTCAAAGCGATAATACTGCGGAGTTAGCAGCGGCACTGGAGTTTATGCCGCTCGCCATCGTTCAAGCGGCGGCGTATATCTCCCAGAGAGCACCGCGGTGTTCCGTACAGGGATATCTCGAAGACTTCCGGAAGAGCGATTGCAGGAGAACGGGTCTTCTGAATTATGAGGGAGGCCAGCTCCGGAGAGACTGGCAGGCCCAAAACTCCATCATCATCACATGGCAGATCTCATTCGAACGCATCTGTCGGACTTGGCCGTCGCTTCTTTGACCGACAGGGCATCCCAGAGGCCTTGCTTGGTTCGAAAGCGAGCCGAAAGTGGAAATGGTCACGGAAGCAAGGAAGAGCGCGATGAGCATAATGGCAGAGAAGAAGAGGAAGATAATGAAGATGATGCATCGGAGTGCAGTAAGGACGACCGGTTTGAAGACGACGTGCAGACGTTAAGGGACTACTCATTCCTCTCCGTCGGCACAGATCGAACCTTTGAAATGCATGCGCTGGTGCAACTGGCTACGCGAAAATGGTTGGAGGCCAACAGAAAGCTCGAGCAGTGGAAGCAGTGCTACATCAAGAACCTTTCCGCCAAATTCTCGACCGGAGAGCACGAGAATTGGACATATTGCCAAGCACATTTTCCCCATGCGAAATCGGCAATCACACAACGACCAAAGGCGAAGGGTTCATTGAGAGAATGGGCTTCACTGCTATATCATGCGGCATGGTACGCGTGGAGGAAAGGGAGTATAATTGGGGCTATCGACCTGTCCGAAATGGCGATGAAAGTGAGGAAGAACATATTTGGTCAAGAGCACGAGGAGACTTTGAGCAGTATGGGAGTAGGTCTAGCATATAACTTAGGAGGACGCTGGAAGGAGGCCGAAGAGCTGGAGATGCAAGTCATAGAGACAAGGAAGAGGGTGCTGGGCGAGGAGCATCCCGACACGCTGATCAGCATAGCCAATCTGGCTTTCACCTGGAAAAAGCAAGGCCAATACGAAAAGGCTATTGATTTAATGGACAAATGTGTAGATCTGCGAACCCGAATCTTGGGCGCTAATCATCTCTATACTTTGTCTTCTTTCAGAGCGTTTACGGAATGGCAGATACACTATAGCAAGTGATCTGACAATTACCTAGGGGGAGCAAGACCACCTGGATAAAGCATCATATTATGCTATATCCTCGGAGCCAAGAAAGGGACTTTTGCTTCGTATAAACAAAAATTTCCATTTGGAATAGCCAGATTCAAAATCAGTGTTGAAGCTAGAGCCCGGAAAAGCTGCTTGAATCCATACAAGATCTTTACATAGAATATTTTGTTGTCTCGACTTTTTCTTTACTGCTGGACAGGATAATTCTATCCTCTAAAGCTACGATGATCCCCACTCTTCCACAAGAGATATGAATTATCATCCAGTATCTGTCATCACTGAACCCTTTAGTACTAGCCCTCTTATTCGGCTTTGGACTTGATCCGGTACAGCAAAAACGTGCTCGCGTTTGGCGTACGATATTTCAGAGTGAGGAATGGCTCGTTGCGGCAGAACGCCAAGGTCTCAATCCTGTCCTTGTAGGATTCTGGAGTATTGCTATGATATCTCGAGAACTACTAAAGGCAATGGAAGGTTTTTAGTACTCCGTCCCGGCGACACGTCAGAAGACCTTACTTTGTATAATCAAGAGATGTCTGGCCTAGTTTTCTCCTGCCTTCAACCGTACGAGTTCGATAAAGCCAGAGCGGAAATTTGTCTAGGAGATGGACTCGTCGTCCACGTCGAAGCCGTCTTCGATGATCCAGAAATGCTAAAGCTGTCAAATGTAACAAGATTGTTCGATCTGGAGGCTCCGAACCCAGTACTGCCGCCTCAGCGTGCGACTCGAATGCCATTAGACTGTGGACTTCCGAAGTCAAGATACCTTTTCTGACGGCACTCCAAAGAAGTACTCGGACATCTCGGACACGATGAGATTCGTGGTGTCAATGGAAAAGTGAAGATTCTTCGACAAGTCCGTTTTGCATGCTGCTTGATCCTATCTCAATCTTGCATAGACCACCCATCAGCGTACTATTTTCATCACAAGATGATTAGTGGATTCGGAATTTTCAAGTGCATTGGTAGAGATGGAAGCGACGGATGGTGGTTGGGAAATCCAGGATTTATGTAATGTGGCTAGAGAGTAGCTTGGGAGACTGGCTGTGAGGACAGAGCCATGTATGAGAAATTGCTGTAAAGGTTTGTCTACACGATCTTGGACTTCTATGAGGCCTTCATATGACAGAATTATGACTGTAAAGTTCACCTAGGTTTCGAGAGATTTGCGATGTATTCTATCCTTCCTCCTTTACAGTCAAGCCCGTATTTCTAACTGCTCCGCCCGCTAATTCCCCTGCAAAGACGCCTCACGCTCTCCCCGATGGCAGCTCATTCACACGATCGACGTCTCGTGGCTGTGTCACCAGATTCACGCTGTTACGGCATCGGTCGACGCAGCTAGGCAGACACATAACAGCCTGTCATCGGTCGCAGCTGAACAAGGGCCCCTGTGGTTTTAAGCTCTGGCTTCGGTTTGTTGATCGTGGTTTGCTCTATGCTCAGCCCCTTCGTGCTGGGAAGGTCAGCTCCGACCAGCCTCTTCGCACCAGTCTAAACGCTTCGTTTTCATGATCACAGTAAGATAGGGCTTTTTGACGAGGCGAATATCGTCCGTATCCGGCTTCTTTGAAGGCCTTTTCTATGGTAGGTCGTGAGGCTATTGCTCCACATTCGCGTGCGACTGTGACCCAGGATCTGCGTCGCCATTCATAGCTAGATGTGGCTAATTTGATCATTATATCAATTTACTCCTGACATAACAATGGAGGCCTTCCAGAACGGGTCCCAGGAGCAACGTTTTCCTCACGAAAAGGCTCCGTTCCATGAGTTTTAGCCTGTTTGCAAGCATGATTGCTTATATTTGATATTGATGTCAAAGAGACTCCGGTGCGAGCCTGTATGACGCGTAAAGGTGATCGATCCTGATATCGAGCGTAGGCAGTAGCTGCTCGAGTGGCTGGACTGACTTCACGACCGCGTTTTTGAGCTGACATAGTGATATAGAGGAAATAGAATGATTATAAGATATATATTGAAATATATGATAGATATAAGTGCTTATGTAATAAGCTACGTTGGCCCTTTAGGCTGTACGGTGGCCATTTCCAATACTTTATTGCATCACCTCGTAAATTCTGCTATTCTACCCCGCCTTATGCAGCCAAACTGTCTCAAAGCCATCGAAATATAGGATCCAACGACTTATTCATATCTAACCCATCAGCTATCTCCTTGGTTAGACTAGCAGTGCCATTATACTTTCTTTTCACGTGTTATTATTACTCGGATGGGGACGATATCCGAGTTCGTGGAGACCTTCCGTCGCGATAAGGAGTTTTTCGCGAGAATAGAGAAAGAGGTGGAAACGCTTTGCAAGGAGAAGCTGTTGGACCACAATATCAAGTTTTCATGGCAATCGCGCGTGAAAGAAGCTGACTCACTTCGAGTGAAGTTGGAAGATCGTGGTGATCTCTATGCGAACGAAACTGATAATGTCGCTGATATCAAGGATCTGGTAGCTGGACGAATAATCGTGACACGCTGGAAGGATTTCGGACTTGTTGAGGAGATGATAAAGAAGAACTTTGATATCCAAGGTCGAAGTCAACATCCGAAAGCAGAGGAAAATCTAGTCACCTTGTCAGCGCGGTTTCGTGGCTATGATGGTCTCCATTTTCATGTCACACGGCGAAACTCCCGAGACGAACGATACGGCGACCTGCTTATTGAGATTCAGGTAATGTCCGCGTTTATGTGGGCGTTTTCCACGCCGGAGCACGATCACGTATACAAGAAACTGAAGGGCGAACCTGACAGAACCTTACTGTCGAACCTTGAGATGCTCAAAGGCATTGCAAATTTGGGTGAGGTAGCTTATCAACAGTATGATGAGCTGCTTTGTGCTGACTCCAGCTCGCCCTGCTTTGAGCTACATGACGCTAGTCCGGACCAGAAAATCAGAATAAGAGAATTCGTACGCGAGAAAAAGGACATTGTGTCTGAAGAAGTGCAAAGTCAGGAACGAATCAAGAAAATTATCTCATGGGTATCGAAAGTCGACATTGAAGATGATCACAATCTGGTGAGGAGAACGCTTGGGTCGCTCTATACGGGTTCGGGACAATGGCTCCGACCAAGATTTGACGAATGGCTTGCGTCCTCCGAAAAGCAAGTTTTTTGGCTTGCCGGCTCAGGTCTGTAAGCCTCATTCTTATAGCTCTGATATATTATAGACTCTAACAATTAGTGACACCTCTATAGTTGGTACGGGCAAAAGCTCGTTGGTGTGAGTATCCATCTCCCTTCGATTGCATAATTCATGATAGCTGACGAATGCGTGGTAGCTCCCAAATCGTTGAATGGCATTTCGAACATATCCAGTCAAGGGCAGAAGAGCGCCTCGTCTTTTTCTACTGTTCTGGCAAGGAAGGCCTGCAAACCAAGACGCTTGAAGTACTCCATAGTCTTATCGCCCAGCTCGCTGAATCCATCGATGGTGTGTCCGTCTCAGGCTTAATCGAAAAGAGATACAAAAACGGTAACAGAAATTCGATTGAGATACACGAATGTCCAAAATTGCTTGCAGATCTCGCAAGTGAGTATCAGAATACTACTATTGTTATCGACGCGCTCGACGAATGCCAGGATTCTGAAGCCCTTCTCCTCAACTTACAAGAGGTTTCGAAGAGGATCCGCGCAGCCAGTAAAGCGGTCAAATTATTATTCTCGAGTCGAAATCAAGTGGATGTCGATTATTACTTTCCAAGTTGTGAGACCTTAAGGCTCGAACATATTATGGCCGCAAGGAAGAAGGACATGGTGAGATTTGTGCATACACAGGTTAAAGAAAGGGAAATTTTACGCTTAGGGTCTCGCCTGCTTAAGGGTAAACATCCAGATTTAGAAGACAGGGTCATCAATGTGTTGGTAAAACACTCTCAAGGAATGCAAGTTGCTTCTGTGTTATTGTTTCATACCGATCAACCTCTAACATCGGGTTTTCTAGGTTTATGTGAACGAAGCTTCAGCTTCAATTGTTCTTTGGCCCGCATGCTCGTAGGAGAAATCGGAATGACATAATCAAGAGACTCGAGATGTTGGAGCAAGGGAATGGAAATGCAGAAGATAACATGCTGTACAAGGTGTATGATTTGTCCCTGCAATTTGGGGGGGCGCGACAATTGCGATGCCAAGGATTCGATACCTTTCTGCACACGCTAAAACCAGACTTTTGCAAAAACGCGAAGACTCCCGCTTCTTATCAACCCGGACTCGAAGTACAAAGAGCTCTTTATGAGTCGCTGTCCATTTATCATCGAGTGAAGGAGTTCATAAAGAAGCTATAGGTATTGAAGATTAATCTAAAGCTGAGCAAGCAGAAATTTATTGGTGCTCTCACGGCAAGGTAGTTACCCACCCCTGCTGCGAGACTTCCCGAATCTCCAGTTCGCTCACTGTTTTCGCTTCAAGCTGTCTCAAGCGATCTGGCCACGCACAACGCTGTGAGTTAAGTTTGCCTACTCTCTTCATCGCCAATTGACTTACTAGTAAGATTTTTGAATGCCCCAATGTGTTACACCAGGAAGACGTGGCACCGTTGCGGCGTGCACTACAGGCAGGAACCGCAATATTGCGCCCGAGCACCCAGAAATGCTACGACAGGAAATCTAAATTCTTGCGGTAATCCTGGGGGAACTGGTGATGGAGGGTTCACCGGGACCTTTTGCAACAATACAAATTGTCCTTTCACGAAGCTGGGGGGGATGTATACATGCTGCCAATGTCACAAAACGAAAGTCATGGTCGGAAAATGCGATCGCTGTCAACACACGTGTTGCAATAATTGTACGCCATAAGGAGTGAGATCCTGGCCGCTGAGGAGCTTTGAAACAACGTCTGAAGGTCAAACCTCTGTGTTCCACTCTTTAGAAACATGTAAGAACTTCATGATTCGTTGCAGTCCTTGCAAATCACCTTTTTCGCTGTTTGCTAAATGTGCATCGACCCATTCATTCGTGTAGCCTCCTCCAAAGTCAATGAGCCATGGATTGCTTTCCTTATCAATAATGATATTTCCTGCTTTCGCATCGCCCCAGCATACGCCAATGCTATGAAGCCGCTTCAAGTCGTTGTGGATCTGCTCACTCCAATTTTCTCTCTGTGTTTGCGGAATTGAGTCGACATTCAGCGACGAGAGGTCTGATTCGAAATGTCCTCGTTCGATGAATTTCATAAGAAATCCCAAGACTAGTTGTTGATCATCTTCCGACACAACGAGGCCTAACAGAGTTGGAATGTGAGGTCGGGGATTCAAATGTGCCTCAGATATCCGCTGTAATGATGATATTTCTCGTTCTACTGATTGGGAAGAGTATCGATGGCCTATAACTTTGACACACATGATCGATCCTAGAACAAGAGTCTTGAAAACCGTGTCTCTTTTCAATGTATCCATTACATTTATTTCGGATGGCTTGAAAGTAGATATATTGACACCGACCGCTTCCCTGCAAAGACTATTGGGTATAGATGTGTGAAGACCTTTCAAAGCGTCGTGTTCACGGACCTCCGCTTTGCCATCAACAGTGCACAATCGGAGCTTAAGCACCTTGAGGTATAATGAGTCATGGAGGGTTGAGGATAGATGCACACTCTCTCGTGCGGCGGCTGTGAATCGTTTGAACCAAGGCTGGCAAAGTCCAGCAAGGAGATCGGTGAGTTCACTAAATATCTGATCCGTTTCTTCGTCGTTTTCCGAACCATGCAATCGCTCAAGATATTTGCACTCAATGGAACCGCCCGGAGCTTCTACCGACAGTATTACTTCGAAAAGTTTGCCGTCGCACTCGAAAGTAATTTGGCAATCGCCTTGTGTACCGCAGTCGATTGCCACCACCTCATTCGGTCTGGGAGGCTGCGCTAGTACAGCTTCAGAGCCTTCAACTTGTGATGGACACAGAGTCGTCATTGTCGCCATAACGCGGAGGTGGCTTTCGACGAAGTCGTGATTAAACAGCTTCGAAATGAATGACGAGAAATCTCGCCTATTGCTGGTCACGTTTGAACTAGCTTCGCCCCCGCATTAATGTAAGGTACGAGGCGGGGGACAAAATTCTCCCGCACCCCCCACCAAATTTAGCGAGAAACCCCACACACCATATTTTCTTCAATATTCAACCAACTACACTATCAAAACCACCAAATTGAAGCTATTCAA